>JAESFG010000128.1_pt1 | contig 240479 bp, 190 predicted proteins | sample 9269371 | NCBI WGS metagenome assembly JAESFG01 (sample SAMN14506227, study PRJNA617093) | algae metagenome | isolation source: Aetokthonos hydrillicola CCALA 1050 (B3-Florida) and co-occurring... | place: USA: South Carolina | collected 2013-01-01
CATCGCCGAGGAAGTGCGCGAGATCCTCGCGCGGCTGGGCTTCCGCAGCCTCGACGAGGTGATCGGCCGGACCGAGCTTCTCAAGCAGGTGAGCCGGGGCGCCGAGCATCTCGACGACCTCGACCTCAATCCCATCCTCGCCAAGGTCGACGCGCCCGACGAGGAGCGGCGCTTCAACCTCCCCACTTTCCGCAACGAGGTGCCCGACAGCCTCGACGCGCAGATGATCGCCGACGCGCGCGCGGTGTTCGACCGGCGCGAGAAGATGCAGCTCACCTATACCGTGCGCAACACGCACCGGGCGGTCGGCACGCGCTTTTCGGCGATGGTGACGCGCACCTTCGGCATGAGCGCGCTCGCCGACGGGCATGTCCATGTCCGCCTGCGCGGCACCGCCGGGCAGTCGCTCGGCGCGTTCCTGTGCAAGGGGATCACGCTCGAGGTGTTCGGCGACGCCAACGACTATGTGGGCAAGGGTCTGTCGGGCGGCATCATCGCGGTGCGGCCGATGGTCTCCTCCCCGCTCGAGAGCCAGAAGAACACGATCATCGGCAACACCGTCCTCTATGGCGCGACGGCGGGCAGGCTCTTCGCCGCCGGCCAGGCGGGCGAGCGCTTCGCGGTGCGCAATTCGGGCGCGCAGGTGGTGGTCGAGGGGTGCGGCGCCAATGGCTGCGAATACATGACCGGCGGCGTCGCGGTGATCCTGGGCGCGGTCGGCGCCAATTTCGGCGCGGGCATGACCGGCGGCATGGCGTTCGTTCTCGACGAGGACGGCAAGTTCGAACGCCACGCCAATCCCGAGAGCATCGTGTGGCAGCGCCTCGCCAGCGCGCACTGGGAAAGCGTGCTGCGCGCGCTGATCGAGGATCATGCCGAACGCACCGACAGCCAGTGGGCCAGGGCCATCCTCCACGACTGGGAGCGCCGCCGCGCCGACTTCTGGCAGGTGTGCCCGCGCGAGATGCTCTCGCGGCTGGACCATCCGCTCAGCGATGACGCAGAGGTGGTCGAGGCGGCGGAATAGCTACCGCAGCCGCCCGCACCCCGCCCCGATCGCCGCATACCGCCGCGCATCGAGGTACGGGTCGGCAAGCAGCCGCACCGGCGTCACGCCGACGCGGCGGTAGTCGCGCCAGTCGACCAGCGCGGCGCCGCGCCGGCACAGCGCCGCCACCTGCGGCACGCGCAGCATGTGCAGCGCCATGACGACCGGCCTCCCCGGCGTACCGCGTTCGAACCGCACCAGGTCGGTCATGAAATAGCCGCCGCGCAGGTCGACGAGCACCACCGGCGCGTCGCTCGCGCGGATCGCGGCCATCATCGCGGCATAGGGGCGGACATAGCGTTCGGTCGAGGCGAGCAGCAGCGCGCCGGTCACCAGCGCCACCAGCGCCGAGGCGGCGATCAGCCCCCCGCCCCGCCGCGCCGGCGTGCCGCTGAAGCGCGTCCAGCCATAGCCCGCGAGCAGGCACAGCGGCCCGATCTGCCCCGCCATGTAGCGGAAGCCCCAGCCATAGCCCTGGTACAGCGCCACCGCCGCGCCGCCGAGCACGCCGAGCATCAGCGGCAGCGCGACCGGCGGATCGCGCCACAGCCGCCAGCCGCGCGCGAACACCGCTCGCCAGCCGAGCATCGCCAGCGGCAGCAGCAGCACATTGTTCCACGCCGCGAGCCGCGCGATGTTGAGCAGCGGCTGCCACTTGTCGAGCCGGCCGACGAGGCTCGCCGCCTTGTCGACCACCGCGTTGACGCGGTGCGCGTCGGCGGGGGGCGCCGGGCCGACGATCTCGACCAGCAGCATCGGCCACAACCGCGCCCAGATCAGCACCGCGACCACCAGCACGCCGCCATGGAAAGCCGCCGCACCCCAGCGCCGCCGGAGCAGCAGCCAGAGCAGGAACGGGGCGATGAACAGCAGCGGAAAATGCCACTGGTGAAGCCCCGCGGCGAGGATCGCGACGATCGCCGCCCCAGTATGCCCCACTTTGCCCCCACGCAGCAGCAGCGCCAGCCAGGCGAGGTTGAACGCGAAATGGCTGGTCATCGCATAAGGCGTCATCGCCGTCGCGAGGAGCTGGGTCGAGGTGAGAGCCATCACCATCACCACCCCGCGCGCGTCCGGCCGCTCGGGGAACAGCCGCTTCGCGAGGTGCCAGAGGATGAGCAGCCCGGCCGCCAGCGTCACCGGCGCGGCGAGGTCCGCGTCGCCCGCCCATTGGAACAGCGCGCGGATCGCGGCGTGGACGGGCAGATAGATCGACGTCCAGGTCGCGTCCGATCCATAGGGGCTGTAGAACTCGGGCACGATGGCGTGGCGGAAGGGCAGCCACTCCGCCGGCACCGGCCAGCCGATCCGTCCCTCCGCCAGATAGGCGCCGGCCATCTCGACCATCAGCTCGTCGCGCGAGGGGCTGTAGCCGTGGAACACCAACGCGCGCCCGATCCGCGCGGCGATCAGCGCGAGCAGTATGAGGCCGGTCATCACCGCCGGCCGCTCGATCCACCAGCGGCGTGGGCCGATGCTCGTTCGGGGCGTCAGCGCGTCGAGGATCGCCATGCCCACCAGCGCCGCGCTCATCAGCGCCAGGATCGCCATGTCCTGCCGCACGAAGAAATGGGGGGCGATCCCCAGCGCCCCCTGCCCGGCGACATGCCACCACCAGGTCAGCGCGTCCCAGCCGAGCAGCGCCAGCGCGGCGAGGCCGAAGACCAGCCAGCCGCGCAAGGGATCAGCGCGCATCGCCGCCCAGCAAATCCCGCCGCACGAACAGCCCGTCCATCTCGATGAGCAGCGGGAAATGCCCCTTGTTGTTGGCGAACAGCGCGCTCGGCGCGAAGCCCCGCCCGCCCAGCCAGTCGATCATCGCGCGCCAGTCGGTCGCGCCTTCGTAGAGCGGGCGCATCGAGAGTTCCGTCTGCACCGCCAGCATCCGCCCGAGTGTCTCGCCCGCCCCCTCGCATACCGCCCGGTCGTGCCCCTGCGTGTCGAGCTTGAGCAGCGGGCGCGCGAGTCCGTATCGGCCGGCAAGGTCGGGCAGCAGCCCGTCGAGCCGCCGCGTCGTCACCATCACCTCGCCCGCGACGCGGTTGTGCCCGGCGACGACGGCATCCTGCACCGCGCTTGGCCGGTTCAGGGAACTGAACTGGTCGGCGGCGGTGATGTGGAAGGCGGCGGTGCCGTCGGTATCCGACAGCGCGAGGTTGAAGACGTGCCAGCGGGGATCGCGCGCCGCCCGCCGCTCGAGCCGCTCGAACACCGCCGGATTGGGCTCGAAGGAGAGGATGGTGCCGGTGAACCCCACCGGACCGCGCAGCATCCGCGCATACTGCCCCGCATTGGCGCCGACGTCGATCACGCAATCGACATCATAATGCGCGATCAGCCGGCGCAGCGCGAGCACCTCCGGGTAGCTGTGCTGCCGGCCCCGGCCGGACAGCCAGAGGCCCAACAGCCGGTCGCCGATCTCCGCCCTGATGCGTGCCCAGCTCTTCACCCCGCCCCCCGTTTGCGCGCCGCGTGGAGCGCCTGTTCGTACACCGCCTCGGTCGCCGCCGCCGCCTCGGCCCAGCCGTTCATCCGCGCGCCGAGCGCCAGCGCGCGCGCGCCCAAGGCCTTGCGCGCCGGTCCGTCCGCGATCAGCCGCGCGAGCCGATCCGCCAGCGCGCCGGCATCGCCCGCCGGGACGCGCGCCACCGCGTCCTCGGGCAGGCCGCCGAACATCCCCGCATCGCTCGTCACCATCGCCGCGCCATAGCCGAGCGCGGAGAGAAACGCGCCCGATGAATCGATCGCGCGATAGGGAAAGGCGAGGATGTCCGCCTTCTGGAGATGCGCGTCGAGACGGGATTCGGTGAGGAACCCCAAGTCGCGGATCAGCGCATGGCCGAACCCCTCCGCCCGCACGCGCGCGATCATCGGGTCGATGTCGACGAACGGCTTGCCCGCGATCGCCAGCTCGAACACATGGCCGCGCCGCCACAGGTCGAGACAGGCGGCGACGAGCAGGTCGAGACCCTTGTAGGGCCGGATCGTCCCGAAAAAGAGGATGCGCGGCGCCACCGGATCGGGCACGGCGGCGAGATCGGCGGGCCGGGCGGCCGCAAGCCGCATCGGCGGATGGGGGACGATGTGCATCCGGCGTTCGTCCAGCCCCTGCCCGCGCAGCGCCGCGATCGTCTCCGGCCCGTGCGCGATCAGCGCGTCGAAACGGGCGAGCAGATCGCGAGTGCCCCGCGCCGCCGCCCGTGCCCTGTCGCCATGAAAGGGCTCGGCATTGTGGACGGTATGGACGAGTGCCGATCGGGGCGCGAGCCGCGCGAGCAGTCGCGCGTCGGCGGCGGCGAAGGGCAGCCACTGGACATGCACCAGCCCGGCGCGCAGCGGCCCGAGCGGCGCGGCTACGGTGGCGAGCCCATAGTCGACCGCCTTGGCGATCCGCGCCGCCGTCCCGTCGCCGATCCGCTCGCGCAGCGGCTCGCTCCAGCGGAAGAAGCGCGGGACATACTGGTAGCCCGCCGGCTCGATCGCGTCGGTATGCCGCATCGGCCGCCCGACGAGCGTGACGTCATGCCCGCGCGCCGCCAGCGCCGCGCACAGGCTGTCGTCATAGCGCGGGGTGAACAGCGAGGGATCGAGCATCGCGATCCGCATCAGCGCGACTCGGGCGCCAGGCGGCGCAACTGGCGGAGATGAACGAGGCCGAGGAGGACGAACACCCCCGCATAGCTCGCCGCGAAGGCGAGCGCGAACGGCAGTCCCGCCCCGCTCAGCACCGCCGCGACCGGCACGCTCAGCAGTGACCCCGCGAGCAGCGCCAGCGAGGGCGGCAGCAGCGCCGCGAACCGCCCGAGCCCGGTCTGGAGGTAGACCGAAACGCACAGCGGCGCGAGCGCGAGGAGCAGCACCGCCAGCGCGGCAAGCTCCGCGCGCGAGGCGACCAGCTTGCCGTCGAACAGCGCCGCCGACAGCCACGGCCCGCCCGCGACCAGCGCCAGCCCCAGCGCGCCGGCGCCCGCCGTCGCCACGACCGTCCCGCGCCGCAGTTGCCGCGCCAGCGTCGCGCCGTCGCCGCCATGCCAGGCGGCCGTGACGCGCGGCAGCATCGCCTCGGTCAGGGCGCGGATCACCGCGCTCAGCCCCCGCGACACCTTGAAGACGAGGTCGAAGAGCAGCAGCGGGCGCGGATCGGCCGTCGCGAGCAGGATCGTCGCATAAGGCGCGTTATAGGCGCCGACATCGCTCACCGTCAGCGCCATGGTCCGGCCGATGTCGCCCAGATAATGCCCCCGGACATGGTCGCCGCCGACGCGCAGCGCGATCCAGTGCCGCGCTTCCATGCCCAGCAGCCGGTGGACGAGCCGCAGCCCCGCGAGCAGGCTCGCCACGCCGATCGCGAGTTGCAGCAGCACCGCGTCCATGAGGTCGAGCCCGGCGAGCGCCAGCAGCAGCAGCGCGATGCCGGACAGGCGCCGCACCATGTCGAGCAGCTCCCAGGCGAGGTTGCGGTCGAGCGCGGCGAGCGCCCGCCGCGCGAGCAGCGCCAGCAGGTTGAGCGCCGAGACGGCGTAAAAGGCGAGGAACAGCCACGGCCGCGCGGTCGGGATGAGGCCACCGGCGAGGCCCGCCGCCACCGCCAGCCCCCCTCCCCCCACGAGCAGCGCCATGAAGGCGAGCAGCACGCCCAGCTCCTCGGGTCGGAAGCCGCCGCTCCCGTCGATCCGGTGGCGACGGAGCCGGCTGTAGACCACCGCCGAAAAGCCGAATTCCGCTGAAATGGTGAAATTGGCGAAAGCAACGAGGAGCAGGAACGCCTTGAACTCGTGCAAGGGCAGCAGCCGCACGAACACATAGGTGACGATGAAGCCCCACAGCATCGCCAGCGCGACATTGGCGAGCTTGACGAACGCGAGCACGCGCGCGTTGGCCTCGAGCCGTCCGCCGAGCGTCGCCATGCCCCCCACGGCGCGGCTCAGTCGCGCCGGCGCGCGCGGAACAGCACGTCGCCCAGCGCCATGCGGGCGACCTCCGCCGCCGGCACGTCGCGCGCGGCATCGATCGTTTCCACGTCGAATCCCGCCGCCGCGATGCGGTCGGCAAAGTCGCGGCCATACTGGCGGACATGGTCCCACTGGCCGAAGCGCCGTTCGCGCTCGCGGCCGGAGAGGTCGGCGGGGCCGTCCTCGCTCGGCCGGTCCCACAGCGGCACGATCAGCCACGCCTCGCCGCCCGGCCTGAGCGCGGCGGCGATGTTGCGCAGCACCCGCGCGTCGTCGGGCACATGCTCCATGACATGACTGGCATAGACGATATCGTAGCGGCGCGGGTCGTCGAGCGTCATGAGGTCGATCGCCCGCATTCCCGGCACGGTGTAGCGGGCCGGGTCGAGATCGGCGGGCACATAATCGCCCGCCGCCGCGCGCAGCCGCTCGACCAGGCGATGCTCGTTGGGCGCGACATGCAGCACCGCCCCGTCCGTCGGCACGACGATCCGGCCGGTCTCGAACAGCACATGCATCAGCCGCTCGCGCGGGGAAGCGCCGCAGAGCGGGCAGCCCCACGCGCGCTCGGCGCCATAGCGGAAGAAGCCCGCCACCGGCCGCCCGCACGCCGGGCACCAGCGCCCGCGCGCCGCGCCGGCCGCGTGGCGCACGCGCAGGGCCGCGCGCGTGGCATGTTTGCCGATCGCCTTGCCGATCCGCTGGAGGGTCATCATCGCCCGGCCCTAGCGCCTCGCGCGGCACGGCTCAATCCCGCGACTTGGCGGGCGTCCATGTGGCGAAGGTCCGCCCGCGCATCGCCGCGACGATCCCCTGCAGCGTCGCGGCATAGGCCAGGAGGATGTCCGCGATCGCCGCCACCGGCCCGCGCCGCGCGCGGACCGCGACGAGCACCCCGATCACCGACGCCAGCAGCAGGACGCCCGCCACCAGCGGCGCCGCGCGGAGGATCAGCACGAACGCGGCGAGCGCCCCGATCAGCATCCACAGCCCGCCCCACCAGCGCACCATCTTGCGCGAGGCATATTTGAAGCGGTCGACCAGCGCCATTTCGCGCAGTTGCGGGCGGATATGGGCGTGGGTGTGCCAGCTGCGCGCGGCGATCCGCACCTTGCGCCGATATTCGTCCTCGCGCGAGGCGACCATCTGTTCATAGGCGAGCACGTCGCGCGCCTTGACCAGCCGCTTGCCGGCGAACACCACCGCCATCGACACGGTCATGTCGTCGAGCACCGTATCGGGGAAATCCGGGTAGAGCGCGCGGCGGATGGAGAAGATCGACCCGTCCGCGCCCATGACGTTGCCGCTGCGCGACTCGAGATCCTTGAGGATTTCCTCGATCCGCCAGTAGAGCCCGCCGATCGCCGCCGCCGAGGTGCCCCGCGTGCCCATGTAGCGCAGCGATCCCAGCACGCCGCCCACCTGGGCGTCGGCGTAACAGGGCGCCAGCCGATCCAGCGCGTCCTCGGCGAGGAGAACGTTGGCGTCGGTGAACACCAGCACCTCGCCGCCCGCGCGCTTCGCCAGCGCCTTCATGCCGTGCGCCTTGCCGGCGCGTCCCGGCCCGCGCACCAGCGTCAGGATGTCCTGCGCCGCGTCGAGCAGCGCGCCCGTCCCGTCGGTCGAGCCGTCGTCATAGGCGAGGATCTCCAGCGCCGGATGACGGCGCTTGAGCACCCGCAGATTGTCGATCTTGGCGGGCAGCGCCCGCGCCTCGTTATAGGCGCAGAACAATAGCGAGACGGACGGCGCCGTGGCCCCGCCCCGCGCCAACGGCCGCGCGGGCAGCAGCATCAGCACCAGCGGATAGAGCACGAACGGATAGAGCACCGCCACCACGCAGGCGGCGAGGACACGCAGCAATAGCCAGTCGACGGCTGGGTTCATCCGTCAGAAGGCGTTGTCATGCGCCACCACGCGCAGCGTGGCGGCGAGGATGCGCAGGTCGCGCCACACCGACCAGTTGGTAACATATTCGAGGTCGGATTGCAGCCGGTTGAGGAGATCCTCGTGCCGGTCGGTCGGGCCGCGATGGCCGCGCACCTGCGCGAGGCCGGTCATCCCCGGCTTGATGCAGTGCCGCGCCCAGTAGCGCGCGTCGACTTCCCAGTAGAGGCTGTCGGCGGCTCTGGCGGCGGGCGCGTGGGGGCGCGGGCCGACGATGCTCATGTCGCCGAGGAGGACGTTGAAGAGCTGCGGCAGCTCGTCGATGCTCGACTTGCGCAGGAAGGCGCCGACGCGGGTGACGCGCGGATCGTCCTTCTGCGTCAGCTGGCTCGCCGACAGGTCCGTCATGGCGTGGTGCATCGAGCGGAACTTGTAGATGTCGAACGGGCGCGCGTCGCGGCCCAGGCGCGGCTGGCGGAACAGGATCGGCCCCGGCCCGGACAGGCGCACCGCGATCGCCGCGCCGACCAGGATCGGCGAGAGGCCGATGATGGCGGCGCTGCTCACCGCGATGTCGAACACCCGCTTGAGGACGCGGTCGCGGAAATGCAGCGGCCCGCCCGCGACGATCAGCGTCGGATGATCCTCGAAGTCGCTCGCCTTGGCGGGGGCGAAGCGGCGCATTTCGGGCACCATGATCTCGCCGCGCGCCGAGAGCGAGGCGAGCGCGGTGCGCCAGTCCTCCATCCGCTCCGCCGGGCAGGCGACCACGACGCGCTCGGCGCTGCCCACGACCCGCGCGAGCCGCGCCGCCATCCGCGCGTCGTGGCGGGCGGGGTCGATGCCCAGGGCGGCGGCGTCGACCAGATGCGCGGCGCGCGGCGGATCGACATCGACGCCGTCGGCGATCAGCAGCACCAGGCGCGGCATGTCCCCCAGCGTCGCCCGCGCCACCTGCATCAGCGCGGGGCGCACGGCGACGAGGCCGGTCCCGCCCAGCAGCACGCCGGTGAGGAAGGTGAGACGCGAGAGCTGCTCGGCGATCTTGCCGAGATAGACGATGATGAGCATCAGCATCACCGCCTGGCAGAACGCCCACAGCGCGCGCCAGGCATTGCCGCGCGCATCGTCGATCATGCGGATGCCATAGACGCCGGCGTTGACCGCGATCAGCGTGAACACCGGCGCGATCATCGCGAACATGACGAGGCCGTGCGGCTTGCCCGGTTCGCCGAGCAGCGATCCGAGCACCAGCACGTTGGCGGCCGCGAACGACGCCGCCAGCACACCGATGTCGACGAGGATCGAGAGCAGATAGAGCCGCAGCCGCGCGTTGAGTCGCGACGTCAGCGGCGGCGCGCCATAGCTCGCCACGGCTGCTCCCTGCTCAACGCCCGCGTCCCGCATCGCGCTTTCCCGATGATCCCGATCCCGGCGGCGCTATAGCGATCCAGGGGGACGCGCGCATTACAAAAAGCGCGTTGCGCTCACCCCGCCTTGCGCAGGACCGCTTTAGGCTCCGGCGCGGGCTGGTCGGGCCACAGGCCGCGCGTGTCGTAGACGATCTTGTCGGCGCGCTCGTCGAGCGGGACCGAGCGGAACAGGTCGTGGTCGACGAGGACGATGAACAGCCCGCAGCGCGCGATCGCGCTGTCGATGTCGATGAGTTCGGCGCCCGTGCCGGCGAAGGCCATCGGCAGCGCGGCGGCATAGGGTTCGACGAGGCGGATGCGGCGCCCGTAGCGGCGCGCGAGCCGGCTCGCCACCTTGAGCGCCGGGCTCTCGCGGAAATCGTCGATATTGGGCTTGAACGCGAGGCCGAGGCAGGCGACCTCGACATCGGGATGCGCGTCGATGAGGTCGGAGGCGCGGGCGACGACATAGTCGGTCTTGGCATCGTTCACCTCGCGCGCGGTGCGGATGAGGCGCGCGTTGGCCGGATCGCCATGGACGAGGAACCAGGGATCGACCGCGATGCAATGCCCGCCCACGCCCGGTCCGGGCTGGAGGATGTTGACGCGCGGATGGCGGTTGGCGAGGCGGATCACGTCCCACACGTCGATGCCCATGCCGTCGGCGATCACCGACAGCTCGTTGGCGAAGGCGATGTTGACGTCGCGATAGCTGTTCTCGACCAGCTTCACCATTTCGGCCGCGCGCGCGGTGGTGGTGACGCATTCGCCGCGCACGAACTGGCGGTAAAAGCTCAGCGCCTTGCGCGCGCAGCGCGGCGTGATGCCGCCGATGCAGCGGTCGTTGGCAACCAGCTCGACGAGGATGCGGCCGGGCAGCACGCGCTCGGGGCAATAGGCGATGGCGATGTCGGCGGCGGCGCGGCCGGCACCGGGCATCGCGAGATCGGGGCGCAACCGCGCGAGTTCGTCGCGCAGCGCCTCGGTCGTGCCCACCGGCGAGGTGGATTCGAGGATGACGATGTTGCCCTCGCGCAGCACCGGCGCGATCGTCCGCGCGGCGGCGAGGACGTGGCTGATGTCCGGCGCGCGATCCTCGCTCACCGGCGTCGGCACCGCGATCACGAACACGTCGGCGGGCGCCACCGCGAGCGAGGCGCGCAGCAGCCCGCGCGCGACGACGCCCTGCACCAGCCCGTCGAGATCAACCTCCTCGATATGGACGCGGCCACTGTTGACCGTCTCGACAACATGCGCGCTGACGTCGACGCCGAGCACGTTGATGCCGGAACGGGCGATGAGGGCGGCGGTGGGCAGGCCGATATAGCCCAGGCCGATGACGGCGGCTTCAAGTCCGGCGGGAACGGGCATGGTCGGCGATGATCCTCGCGATGCGTGTCGCGGCCTGACCGTCGCCGAACGGGTTGTGCGCGCGCGCCATGGCCGTGTACGCGCCGCTATCGTCCAAAAGCCTGAAGATTTCGGTAACGATCCGGTCGCGGTCGGTGCCCACGAGCCGCGCGGTGCCCGCCGCGATCCCCTCCGGCCGCTCGGTCGTCTCGCGCATCACGAGGACGGGTTTTCCGAGCGACGGCGCCTCCTCCTGCACCCCGCCGCTGTCGGTGAGGACGAGGTTGCACCAGTCGAGCAGCGCGACGAAATGCGGATAGTCGAGCGGGTCGATCAGCGCGACATTGGGCAGCTTGTCCAGCGCCGCCGCCATGACGCCGCGCACATTGGGATTGGGATGGACGGGGAAGACCAGCGCCACGTCCTCGCGCGCGGCGATCCCCGCCAGCGCCGAGGCGATGGACGCCATGCCGCCGCCGAAATTCTCGCGGCGGTGGCTGGTGACGGCGATGACCCGGCGGCCGGCAAAGCGTTCCCTGAGCGGCGCGAGCCCAGCGGCGAGCGCGGGCTCGGCGACGATCCGCGCGCGGGTCGCGAGCAGCGCGTCGATCACCGTGTTGCCGGTGACATGGATCGTGCCCTCGTCGCGGTTTTCCGCTCGCAAGGCGTCGGCGGCCGCCTGGGTCGGCGCGAAATTGAGGTCGGCGATGCAGGCGACCACGCGGCGGTTGACTTCCTCGGGCCAGGGATGATGGATGTCGCCGCTGCGCAGCCCCGCCTCGACATGGCCGACCGGGATCTTGCGGTAATAGGCCGCGAGGCTCGCGACCATCGTCGTCAGCGTGTCGCCATGGACGAGCACGCGGTCGGGGCGCAGCGCGTCGAACGCCTCGCCCAGCGCGATGACGAGCCGCGCGGTCAGCGCGTCGAGCGACTGGTCCGGCCGCATGACGTCAAGGTCGAGATCGGGCACCAGCCCGGCGATGCTCAGCACCTGGTCGAGCAGCCCGCGATGCTGCGCCGTGACGCAGAGGCGCGCGTCAATGCCGGGCTCGGCCTGGAGCGCCTGGACCACAGGGAACATCTTGATGGCTTCGGGCCGGGTGCCGAAGACGGTGACGACCTTATACACCCCCGGCTGCTCCGATGAGATCAACGCACTGCTCCCCCGCCTGCGCGGGGGAACGAGTGGCAGGACCATAGCTCCCGACGGTAAAAACCCCGTCAACACCCCTCACGCCGCCGGCAGCCGCAGTGTCACCTGCAACCCGCCCAGATCCTCGCTTTCGCCCAGCGCCACGCTCCCCCCGTAGATTTCGGTCACGTCGCGGACGATGGCGAGGCCGAGGCCGGTGCCGGGTTTGCCCGAATCGAGCCGCGCGCCGCGATCGAAAATGCGCTCGCGCTCGGCCTCGGGAATGCCGGCGCCGTCGTCCTCGACGATCATCTCCACCTCGGCGCCCGCCCGCCGCACGGTCACGAACACGCTGCCGCCGCCATATTTGGCCGCGTTTTCAACAAGATTACCGAGCAGCTCGTCCAGATCCTGCCGCTCGACGCGCACCGCCGCGTCATGGTCGCCATCGGCGTCGACGCGCGCATCGGGGTAGAGCCGCGCCACCGCGCGCTCGACGGCCTCCAGCGACGGCCACACCTCCGCCCGGCTCTGGATCGCGCCGCGCCGGCCGACCGCGCGCGCGCGGGCGAGGTGGTGGTCGATCTGCCGCCGCATCGTTCCCGCCTCGCGGATGACGATGTCGCCCAGATCGGCGGCGCGCGCCGTCGCCGCGTTCATGATGACGGTGAGCGGCGTCTTGAGCGCATGGGCGAGGTTGCCGGCATGAGTGCGCGCCTGCTCGGCCTGCCGCTCGACATGGGCGAGGAGAGCGTTCAGCTCCTCGACCAGCGGCTGCACCTCGAGCGGCAGTCGCTCGGTCACGCGGCTTTTCTCGCCGCGCCGCATCCGCGCGATCTCCAGCCGCACCTTGCGCAGCGGGCGCAAGCCGTAGACGGTCTGGAGCGCGGCAAGGATGATGAGCCCCAGGCCCAGCAGCGCGAAACTCTCGATCAGCGTTCGCCGCAGCGCCGCGATCTGATCGTCGAGCCCGGCGCGCGCCTGCGCGACAATGAACAGCCAGCGCGTCCTGGAGCCGGGGAGCAGCACGCTCCGCTCCATCACGCGCAGCGGTTCGCCGGGGAACTGCGCGCTGTCATAGACGTGCAGGCTCCGGTCCTCATGGCCGAGGTTGACGTGCAGCGCCCGGTCCCACAGCGAGCGCGAGCGCCAGTCGTCGTGCCCGGCGCCGCTGATCTGGTAATAGAGCCCGCTCGCCGGCTCGAGGAAGCGCTGGTCGGCGAGCGGGCGGTTGAACAGCACCTCGCCGTCCGGCCCGATCTCCGCCGAGGAGATCATCGCGGTCAGCACATAGTTCATGCCGTCGTCGAAATTGCGCGTGATCGCGGCGGTCAGCACCCGGTCGAGCGCGACGCCGCCACCGACCAGCAGCACGCCGATCCACAGCGCCGCGATGCCGATCATCCGCCGGCTGAGCGAGCCCGTCGTATGCGGTGCGGCCATGAGCTTAGAAACGGACAAACAGGACAGGCCGACGCCGGTCCGGCGGCCCGATCGCGCCCGGCATTTCAACGTCAGGCGTCATTGCGAGCGCAGCGAAGCAATGACGCAGAAAGGCCATCGTCACCCCGCCGGCTCGTCCAGGCTGTAGCCCAGCCCCCGGATCGTGGTGATGACATCCTGGCCGAGCTTCTTGCGAATCCGTGTGACGAACACCTCGATCGTGTTTGAATCGCGGTCGAAATCCTGGTCGTAGATATGCTCGATCAGCTCGGTGCGGCTCACCACCTTGCCCTTGTGGTGGAGGAGGTAGGAGAGGAGCTTGTATTCCTGCGCGGTGAGCTTCACCGGATCGCCCCTGAGCGTGACCTTGCCCGAGCGGGTGTCGAGCCGCACGTCGCCGGCGGTGAGCTCGCTCGAGGCATTGCCCGAGGCGCGGCGGATGAGCGCGCGCAGCCGGGCGATCAGTTCCTCGCTCTGGAACGGCTTGGCGAGATAGTCGTCGGCGCCCGCGTCGAGCCCCGCCACCTTGTCCGACCAGCTGTCGCGCGCGGTGAGCACCAGCACGGGGAAGTCCCGCCCTTCCTTGCGCCAGCGGTCGAGGACGGTCAGCCCGTCGACCTCCGGCAGGCCGAGGTCGAGCACGACCGCGTCGTAGTTCTCGGTGCTGCCGAGGAAATGCCCGTCCTCGCCATCGGTGGCGAGGTCGACGGCATAGCCCGCGCCCTCGAGCGTGCTCTTGAGCTGACGACCGAGACTCGGTTCGTCCTCCACGATCAACAGCCGCATATGATCCCCTCGTTCCGCCCGCCGCTCAGCGCGCCCAGCCGATGATATCGCCGGTCCGGCCGTCGACATCAACCCACACCACCCGGCCGTCGCGCACATATTTGAGGCGGTAGCGGTTCCCCTCGGGAATGAACTCGGAGCCGAGATAGGTCGCGTCGCCGAACTCGCGGTCGACGCGCCGCTTGATCATCGAGAAGGGCATGACGTCCCCCTCCAGCATCGCGCGGCGTGCCGCGTCCTGCTCGTGCCGGCGCGGCGCCTGCGCGTCGGCGCCCGTGCCGAGCAGCACGGCGATCAGCAGCAGCGGGAGCGGGCGGAAAACCGTCATCTTCATGGCTTCTTGCATAGCCGGGCGGCATTGAACAAGCGGTGAATGGCCGGCTTTCAGCGCTCGAGCGCATATCGGACGGTGAGGCTGACGCTGGTGTCGATCTGCCCCGCCTCGACCGGCGTCTCGCGATCCATCGCCTTCATGGCCATCATCGGCATCGGCCGCGCCGGCCCCTCGTCGCCTTCGGAGATCGAGACCAGCCGGACATTGGCGTAGCCGCTCTGCCGCGCGTAGAACAGCGCCCGCTCGCGCGCCCGCAGCAACGCCTGCGCCCGCGCCTGATCGAGCACCGGCGCGTCATCCTGCAAGCCGAAGCTCGGCCCATTGATGTTGGTCGCGCCCGCCGCCACCAGCGCGTCGATCAGCGCGCCCGTCTTGCCGATCGTCCGCACCGCCACCGAAAGCTGGTTCGACGCCTGATAGCCGATGAAGCGCGGCTGGCCGCCATTGCGTGCGGTGTCATAGTCATATTGCGGCGAGAGGCTGATGCTGCTCGTCTGGATATCCTTGCGCGCGACGCCCGCCCTGGCGAGCGCGGCGAGGAGGCGCTCCATCCGCGCGGCGTTGGCGGCGGTTGCCTCCGCCGCGGTCGCCGCCTGCGTCTGCACCCCGGTGCCGATCGTCGCCATGTCGGGCGCGCTCTCGATCGTGCCGGTGGCGCTGATCGTCACGAGCGGTGCCATGACGGCGGGCGCGGGCATCGGCTGGGCCGTGGCGGCGGTGCCGGCGAGCAGCGCGGCGGCGAGGATCGGCAGGCGGATCGACATCTTTATCTCCCTGGTGGCGTGACGCTCTTGATGGCGCCGGCGCCCTGAACGGACGATGACGGCCATTGTTGCTCACGGTTCAGGATCGGCGCCATCGATCTTTGTACCCGTTCCCCCGCGCAGGCGGGGGTCCATGAACGCGACGGAAGACCAGCCTCCCGCCTCCGCGGGAGCACAGCGCCGGTTCGCCGCCCCTTGCCGTGTCTTCCCGGACGGCCTAGCTGCGCCGCCATGGCGGCACCCATTCTTTCCTACGAGCAGCTCGGCCTCATCCAGGGCAGCGGCTGGCTGTTCCGCGGGCTCGACATCCATATCGGCGCGCGCGACCGGCTGGCGCTCATCGGGCGCAACGGCGCGGGCAAGACGACGCTGCTGCGCCTCATCGCCGACCGGATCGAACCCGACGAGGGCAAGCGATCGATCGTGCCGGGCACGCGCGTCGTGACGCTGGAGCAAGACCCGGATGTGACGCCCTTCGCCACGCTGCGCGACTTCGCCCGCCATGGCGCGGACGCCCCCGCCCTGCATGAAATCGAGGCGATCGCCGACCAGATCGGCATCGACCTCTCGCGCGAGGCGGCGACGGCGAGCGGGGGCGAGCGGCGCCGCGCCGCCATCGCCCGCGCGCTGGCCAGCGAGCCCGACATCCTGCTGCTCGACGAGCCGACCAACCATCTCGACATCGCCGCGATCGACTGGCTGGAGGGCTGGCTCGGGCGGTATACGGGCGCGTTTATCGTCATCAGCCACGACCGCACCTTCCTCACCCGCCTCACCCGCTCGACGCTGTGGCTCGACCGGGGGAACCTGCGCCGGCAGGAGATCGGCTTCGGCGGTTTCGAGGCGTGGATGGAAAAGGTCTATGCCGACGAGGCGCGCGCCGCCGAGAAGATGGACGCCAAGCTGCGCATCGAGGCGCACTGGCTCGAACGCGGCGTCACCGCGCGGCGCAAGCGCAACCAGGGCCGCCTCGCCAGGCTGCACGAGATGCGCGCCCAGCGCGCCGCGATGCTCGGCCGCCCCGGCACCGCAAAGCTCGCCGTGGCGAGCGACGAGGTGAAGACCAAGAGCGTGATCGTGGCGGAGGCGGCGAACAAGGCGTTCGAGGGTCGCCCCATCATCCGCGACTTCACCCTGCGCATCCAGCGCGGCGACCGGATCGGCATCGTCGGCGGCAATGGCGCGGGGAAAACGACGCTGCTGCGCCTGCTGACGGGAGAACTGGCCCCCGACAGCGGCACGATCACACGCGCCCGGACATTGGACGGCATCGTCATCGACCAGCAGCGCAAGCTGATGCAGCCCGAGAAGCGTGTCAGGGATATTCTTGCGGAGGGCGGCGACTGGGTGACGGTGCGCGGCGCCAAGAAGCATGTGCAGGGCTATTTGAAGGAGTTCCTGTTCGACCCCGGCCTCGTCGACGCGCGGATCGGCACGCTCTCGGGCGGCGAGCGGTCGCGGCTGCTGCTGGCGCGCGAGTTCGCCCGCGAATCCAACCTGCTGGTGCTCGACGAGCCGACCAACGACCTCGACCTCGAGACGCTCGACCTCCTCCAGGAAGTCATCGCCGATTACGAGGGCACGGTGCTGATCGTCAGCCACGACCGCGATTTCCTCGACCGGACGGTGACGGTGACGCTGGGGCTCGACGGATCGGGGACGGTCGATATCGTCGCGGGCGGCTACGCCGACTGGGAGGCGCGGCGGCGCCCGGCCAGGGCCGCGCCCAGGCCGGCGCCACGGGCCGCCGCGACGCCCGACGCCCCGCCGCCGCCGCGCAAGGCCGCCAAGCTCAGCTACAGGGACCAGCGCGACTATGAGCAGCTCCCCGGTCGCATCACCGCGCTGGACGCCGCCATCGCCCGCGACGAGGCCGCGCTCGCCGATCCCGATCTCTACGCCCGCGATCCCGCCCGCTTCGACGCGCTCATGAGGGCGATCGAGACGGCGCGCGCGGAAAAGGACGCGGCGGAGGAACGCTGGCTGGCGCTGGCCGAGCAGGTCGAGGGCTGAGGCGGGCGGAAGGGCGTCCGGCGCCGGCGCCGCTCACGCCCGCGGATGCGCGGCGCGGTAGACGTCGAGCAGATGCGCCGCGTCGACGCGCGTGTAGACCTGGGTCGAGGACAGGCTGGCATGGCCCAGCAGCTCCTGCAACGCGCGCAGATCGGCGCCGCGCCCGAGCAGATGCGTCGCGAAACTGTGGCGCAGCGCATGGGGTGTCGTCCGCTCGGGCAGGCCGAGCCGCTGCCGCGCCCCCTGCACCGCGCGGCGGATGAGCGCGGGCGAGAGCGGCCCGCCGCGCGCGCCCCGGAACAGCGGCGCCTCGCGCGACGCCGGCCAGGGGCAGAGCGCCAGATAGGCGTCGATGGCGGCGCGCACCTGTGGCAGCAGCGGCACGATCCGCGTCTTGCCGCGCTTGCCGGTGACGCGCAGCGTCTCGCCCAGCGGCAGGTCCGCGCCCGTGAGCCCCAAAGCCTCGCTGATCCGCAGCCCGGCGCCATAGAGCAGCAGCAGCACCGCCCAGTCGCGCGCGCCGATCCACCCGTCACGCGCCGTGTCCGCCACATCCCGCGCGAGCGCGATCACCTCGTCGGGCGCGATCGGGCGCGGCACGCCGGGCTTGACGCGCGGTCCGCGCAGCCTTGGCACCGCGCTCTCCCCGCGCGCGAAGCGCAGGAAGGCGCGCAGCGCCGACAGTTCGCGCGCGGTCGAGACATTGCCGATCCCCTCGCCCCGCCGCGCCGCGAGATAGGCGCGCAGATCGGCGGTGGTGAGCGCCGCCAGCGTCGCGCGATCGGCCTCCCGCCCGTCGAGGTCGGCGAGATGGGCGAGCAGCCGCTCGGCGGTCGCGACATAGGCCCGCACGGTATGCGGCGAGCGGCGGCGCCCGTCGGCGAGATGGGCGCGATAGGCCGCGATCAGGGCCACGGCGCGCGGTCCAGCCCGGCCGCCCGCGCACGGACCCGCCCCGCGCGGGTGGGGTCATGATCCCGAAAGCCGCCCATGCTCAACGCTCCCAGCCGAGCGAGAGCCATAGCACACGCGGCGTGCCGAGGTCGATGGACCCGCCCGCATTGCGCGTCACGATCCGCTCGTCGAGCGCGTTTTCGATCCGCGCCGCGACGCTGAAGCCCGAGGCGAAGCGCCAGCGGACGACGCCGTCGAGCGTGGTGGCGGCGGGGAGCGCGTCCGTCTCCAGATCATCCTCATATTGCCGCCCGACATGGCGCAGCGTCAGCGATGCGCCGGGGCCGGTGCGGGGCAGGTAGCTGAGCGTCGCGCTGGCCGTCTGCGCCGGGCTTTGCGCGGGCCGCCTGCCGTCGAGCGGTCCCGGCGCGCGGACGCGGCTGTGCGCATCGGCATAGCTCGCGCCCAGCCGCCAGTCCCCGAGCGACCAGTCGCCGGTCAGCTCGACGCCCCTCGCCACGATGGCGTCGACATTGCGCCGCTCGCGCAAACTGGGGCCGGTCGTGACATTGGCGATCGCGTTGCCGAGCCGGTTCCAGAAGACGGTGACGCCCAGATGCGCGCCGCGAAACGGCGCCAGGTCGGCGCCACCCTCGACTCCCCGCAGCCGCTCGGGCGCCAGCGCCGCATTGGCGCGGGTGGTGACGGGGAAGACGACGAAGGGCCGGTAAAGCTCGTTGAGCGTCGGCAGGCGGAAGCCGGCATAGCCCGCCACCCGCAGCGCCGCGCCCTCGCCGATCCGGTACAGCGCCCCGCCCCGCGCGGTCGTCTCCCAGCCCGCGCGATCGGCAAAGCGCAGGTCGCCGGTCAGCACCCCCGCCCCGTTCCGCTCGGTCCGGGAGCCGTCGCGGATCGCCCAGCGATCAACGCGCACGCCGCCGGTGAGCACCAGCCGCCCGAGCGTCCAGTCATCCTCGACATAAAGCCCGGCGGTCAGCGTCCGTCCGCCCGCGCGCCGCCGCGTCGTCACGGCGCCGGTCGCCGGGCTCAGCGTCTCCTCCTGCAACGTGCCCGTCGCGAGCCGCGCGTCGCCGCCCAGGCGCAGGACATGTGCCTCGCCCAACGGCGGGCGCAGCTCGATCTTGCCGCCAAGGCCGGTCGAGGGCGTCTTGCGCTGGTCGAGCGTCGGGCGGAAGCTCGTCGCGCTCACCACGACATTGCCGAAGTCGCGCGCCTGGACATAGGCGAGCGCGTCGACGCGCCAGCGGCTCCCGCCGACGATGCGGACGCTCGCATCCTGCCCCTCGCTGCGGCTGTCGGCGCCACGGAAGCGCAGTGTCCGGTCGTCGCGGAACAGGCGGAGGCTGGCCTGGAGCGCGAGATCATCGCCCATGGGCGTCACCCCGCGCAGCGCCGCCGACCAGCTCTCGTAACGCGCCGGCACGCTGGCCGCGACGCGCTGGTCGCGCGGCGTGGTCCAGAAGCCGTCGCTGCGCTCCCAGCGCCCCGACAGCGCCACGAACCCCGTCCCGACATCGGGCGCGAGGGTGGCACTCAGCCGCGCACTGTCGCGGCTGCCATAATCCGCGCTGCCGCTCAGCAGTGGCATGTCGTGGCGCCTCGCGCTGAACAGCTCGATCGTCCCCGCCACCGCGCCCGCCCCGAACGCGCCGCTCCCCCCGCCGCGCGTCACCCGCACCGCGCCCAGCCACTCGGGCACCAGCGCGGTGAAGGGGATGGTGCCGAAGAAGGGATCGGCCTGCGGCACCCCGTCGAGCAGCACCAGCGTCCGGCTGCTCGCATTGCCGCCGAGCGCGCGCAGCGTCGCGCCCTGCGCCGAGGGATTGGCCGAGCGGCTGTCCGATCGGCGGAACTGCTGGAAGCCCGCGACATCGGCGAGCACGCTCTCGACGAGGCCCGACGCGCCGGAGGTCAGCCGCTCGCGTCCGATCGTCACCGATCCATAGGCCGGCATGCCCGGCGGCAGCGGCAGTTCGCCCGCGATCACCACGATCGGCGCCGCTCCCCCGGCGTCCTGCGCCGCGGCGCCGTCCGGCGGAACGAGCGCGAGCGCGAGAAGGGCGAGGGGCCGCATCAGCGCGCCTTAACGCACCCCCGCCCGCCTGTCAGCGTCGTCAGGCGCGCATCCGGTCCCGCCCGGAGCCCAGCCCGGCGAGTGCCGCCACCTCGCCCGCGCTCACCGGCGGGCTGAACAGATGGCCCTGCACGTCGACGCAGCCCGCCGCCGCGAGCCGCTTGCGCTGCTCGATCGTCTCGACACCCTCGGCGACGACCTGCATGTCGAGCGCGCGGGCGAGCTTCACGATCGCCTCGACCACCGCCGCCGATCCCTCCTCGGCGGCGATGTTGGCGATGAACGAGCGGTCGATCTTGATCTTGTCGACCGGATATTTCTGCAGGCAGCTGAGGCTCGAATAGCCGGTCCCGAAGTCGTCGAGCGCGATCGCGAAGCCGATGCGCTTGAGGTGCAGGATGCTGCGCCGCGTCACCGGATCGTCGCCGAGCAGCGCGGTCTCGGTGATCTCGATGTCGAAGCGGCGCGGATCGACGCGCATCGTCCGGCACAGCGCCTCCACCTGCTCGGCAAAGAGCGGCATCCGAAGCTGAAGCGCCGAGACGTTGACGGCGATGCGCAGGCCCGGCCAGCCGGCCGACTCGGCGAACACCCGCCGCAGCACATAGTCGCCCAGTGCCTGAATGAGCCCGCACTCCTCGGCCAGCGGCACGAACACCGACGGCGAGATGGCGCCGCGCAGGGGATGCGTCCAGCGCACCAGCGCCTCCACGCCGGTGACGTTGCCGGCGGCGCCAATCACGGGCTGGTACATCATGAAGAGCTGGTCGCGGTGCAGCGCCCCGCGCAGATCGGCCTCGAGCGTGCGGCGGTGGCGCAGGGCCGCGTCCATCCCCGGCTCGAACAGCGCCGCCTGCGCCCGGCCCGCGCCCTTCGCCTTGTAGAGCGCCATATCGGCCTGGCGGAGCAGCTCGTGACTGTCCGCGTCGGGATTGTCGACCACGGTGACGCCGATCGAGCAGCCGGCGAACACCCGCCCGAACTCCAGCTCATAGGGTTGCGAGAGCGCGGCGATGGCGGCGTCCGCCTGCCGCAGCGCGCCGTCCGTGTCGGTCGCCGCCTGGATGAGCACGAACTCGTCGCCGCCCAGCCGCGCCACGAAATCGTCGGGTCCGCACAGGTCGCGCAGGCGCCGCGCCGCGATGCGGATCAACTCGTCGCCGGCCTGGTGGCCCAGCGTGTCGTTGACCTCCTTGAAGCGGTCGAGGTCCATGCAGTGAATGGCGATCGTCTGGCGTGATCGGCGCATCGCGGTCAGCATCTGGCGCATCCGGTCGAACATCAGGATGCGGTTGGGGAGGCCGGTGAGGCCGTCATGATAGGCAAGATGCGCCGTGCGCGCCTCGCTCGCGATCAACTCGCGCGCGAAGCGGCTCCCCCGGCGCATGAGCAGCAGTACAAGGATCGCCAGCAGGCTCAGCGCCAGCATCAGGGGCAGCACGATGTCTTGGAACAAGGCGCGGCCGGGGCGCTGGGGCAGCCAGGCGAGCTGCGCGATCGGCCGTCCCGCCACGTCGTTCAGTGCCACGGCCGCGCGGGGCGGGACGACCGCCGCGCCCCACCGCTCGAGCGCGAGGCCCTCGAGCAGATAGCGGTCGCCGAGCGCGACGAGGAAGCGGCGGTCGATCGGCGCGGCGGCGATGACGATCGGCGCGCGCGCGCCCCGTGGCATGGCGGCGCCGAAATCGGGCTGGACGAGCGAGGCGACGGCGATCTGCGGCGCGCCCCCGATCAGCGCCACCGCGCTGGCGTTGATCGAATAGGTAATCATCTTGCCGCCCGACGCGGCGCGGGTCAGCGGCGGCCGGCGGCGCTCGGCCTCGCGCACCTTGCGCACCAGCGACGCGATCGTCGGCGCATAGGGCGCGGCCTGCGCGAGCGGGGCGGGACGGCCGTCGACGCTCGCATAGACCAGCCGGTCGCCCGCATCGATCACCATCGAGCGATGGAAGCCATTGATCGAGCTGAGATAGGCGGCCACGTTGCGGTCCGCCCAGCCGCTGTCAAAACGGTTGTCGAGATGCGCGACGGCATCGTCCCAAACCGACTGGGGCGTCACCAGGGCGGCCAGTTCCTTGATGCGCTGCTCGACGCCATGGCGCACGATCAGGCGGTCCCGATCGCGGCTGGCGGCATCGACCCGATTGACCACGGTGTAGACGCCCACGATGAGCAGCCCCCCGGCGAGCACCATCAGCGCCGCCATCAACCAGAACAGGTCGACGGCGGCGACAGGCTTGTGGCCCAGGCCGGGAGAGGCGGTGCGTCTGCTCATCCGACCCGCTTCGTAGCGGCATTTTACCCAACAACAGGTAAAGCCCGCCGGCGGCTCAGCGCTTTTGATGCGGTGCCGTCTCGACCCCGCCGCCGCGCCAGACGCGCACCGATCGGCGGTCGCCCGCGCCGGCGCTCTGGCCCGTGGCGCAGGCGCGGTAACGCAGGCGGGTGTCGAGGCACAGCCACAGCTCGTCGAGCCAGCCCCGCCGGGTCAGGCGCACGCGGACGGCGGCCGGGGTCAGGCCCGCGACGCCGCGATTGGCATCGGCAACGGCACGGCGCAGCGCACCCACCGTCAGCCGCGGCCGGCGCGAGAGAGCCGCCATGTCCGGGAAGCGCAGCGCCCCGTAAAGGCGCGCCGCCCGCTCGAAATAGCGTTGGGGATCGTCGCCCGTGCAGGTGCCGTGCTTGGCCCATTCGTGCTGGAGCAGGTCGACCGAGGGAGTCATGCAGACATGGCGGCGCAGCAGCGGTTCGGGCAGCAGCGCGGCGGGCGCGCAATATTGCGGCCAGCGGCCGTCGGCCCCGTCCGGCCACAGGCCATGCACGACGAAACCGAAGCGCCCGGCGCGGCCGCCGCATTGCAGCGCGTCGCCCGGCCGGCCGCTGGCGCGGCAATGCTGCGGCGACCAGCTCAGCGCCAGAGTGTAGGCCGTGACCGGCATCCGCCGCGCCGGCTCCCGCGCCGAGGGGAGCGCCGGCGCCGGGCGGGGCAGCGCGGGCGGAACCGTGCACGATGACGCCTGCGCCCGCGCCGGCCCCGGCACCAGCAGCGCCAGCGCCAGCGCCAGCGCCGCCGTCACCACCCTAAACATGGCTGAAGTCGAGACCGATATCGGCGGCCGGCGCCGACTGGGTCAACCGGCCGACGCTGATATAGGTGACGCCCGTGCGCGCGATCGCGCCGATCGTTTCGAGGGTCACGCCGCCCGACGCCTCGGTCGGCACGCGTCCGCCGACGAGGGTGACCGCGCCGCGCAGCACCTCGGGCGGCATATTGTCGAGCAGCAGGTCCGTGGCGCCCGCCGCGATCGCCGGCTCGATCTGCTCGATGCGGTCGACCTCGACGATGATGCGCGCGACCCCCGCCGCGACCGCGCGCCGCACCGCCTCGTCCACCGATCCCGCGACCGCGACATGATTGTCCTTTATCATGGCCGCGTCCCACAGGCCCATGCGGTGATTGGTCGCGCCACCCATCCGCGTCGCATATTTCTCGAGCCGCCGCAGCCCCGGCAAGGTCTTGCGGGTGTCGAGCAGGATCGCCCGCGTGCCGGCGAGCCGGTCGACATAGCGGCGGGTGAGCGTCGCGATGCCACTGAGATGCTGGACCGTGTTGAGGGCCGACCGCTCGGCGGTGAGCAGCGCGCCGGCCCGCCCCTCGACCCGCATCAGCGACGCGCCGGAGGGCAACGGCTCGCCCTCGGCCGCGATGATTTCAATCCGCGCGCCCGGATCGAGCGCGCGGAAGATGGCGGCGGCGATCGGCAGCCCGGCGACCGTGATCGGCTCGCGCGTCGCCATGACGCCGCTGAACCGCGCCTCCCGCGGGATCACGGCGTCCGAGGTTATGTCCCGACCGCCCGGCCCCAGATCCTCGGCCAGCGTCGCGGCGACGAAGGCGGCGAGGTCGAAGCCGTCCACCGACCAGTCTGCCGCCGGCGCCCCGTTCGCCATCACATCCATCGTGTCCGCCATCATCGGCCGCGCCTAGCACGGCGGAGAGCCCGGCGCCAAGGTCAGACGCCGCGCCGCATCCGCTCCGCCGTCACGCCGTCGATGCGGCAGGCGAAATCCGCCTCGCCCGAGGCGACGAGATAGTCGCCATCCGCCGCCACGATCCCCGTCGTGAACACCACCGGCGTCGGCAGATAGAGCCGGTCGGCAAAGCGCGCTGTGAGAGCCGGGTCGGCCTCGAGCAGCGGCGCCTCGTCCTCGACATGCAGGATCGTCGCGGGATCGTCCGCGGCGAGCCACGCGCGGAAGGTGCGGTAGACGCCGACCGCCGGGCGCGGCTCGACGCCATGGTAGAGCATCAGCCAGCCGTCGGGCGTCAGGATCGGCGGTGTGCCGCCCCCGACCTTCGCCGCCGAGGTCGATCCCGCCCGCGCGCGCAGCCCCGGCCGGTCGAGCGGCTTCCAGTGGAGGAGGTCGGGCGACTGGGCGAGCTGGATCGCCGGTCCGCCAGCCCAGGGGCTGCCCGGCGGATCGGCGAAATAGAGGTCGCCGAGCGGCCGGGTCAGCGCCATGTAGCGGCCGCCCACCCGCCCCTCGAACAGCAGCATGTCCTTGTTCTGGTGATCGAGCACGAGCCCCTCGAGCCGGTAGTCAAGCCCATTGTCCGAGCTGTAGAGCGATGTCCCCTGCCGCTGCGCGCTCACCGAGCAGACCGTCATGTACCAGCGGTCGCCGATGCGGCTGATGCGCGGATCCTCGATGCCATAGCCCTGATAGGGCGCGGCGGGCTCGACCGCCTTGTCATAGTGAACCGCGAGCACCTCCCGCCCATCCGGCGACAGCTCGACCGGCAGCAGCCAGGACAGCGAGGTGAGCGCCATCAGCCGGTTGCCGTCGCGCCGGCGCAGGATCACGCGCGGGTCGGACAGGTCGGCGCCCTCGGCCGGATGGCGGTCGATCACATAGCCGCCCGCCGTCCAGCGGATCGCGCGGGCGTGGCGCTCGTCGACCGGATCGCGCAAGGCTTCCGCCACGCGCACCATCAGCAGCAGCTTGCCGCCCGGCAGCCGCGTCAGTCCCGGATTGAACGCGCCGAGCACGAAGGTCTCGCCATGCGGGATCGACCGGCGCAGCGGCGAGCGCGCCAGGTCCACGTCATCGGGCGTGAAGATCAGCCAGCGGTCCACCCGCACCTCCTAACCTATGATGCCGCCCATCGCGTTCGGGCGGAACGCCGCGACGCTCTCGACCGCTGAAATGCGCGAGACTTTGCGGAGTGCCCCGATGTTCGTCCACAACAAGACCCTTCAATACACCGTCCGCGTGTCGGATCCCAATCCCGTCCTCGGATCGTTGATGCTCGAGCAGTTCGGCGGCCCCGATGGCGAGCTGGCCGCGGCGATGCGTTATTTCACCCAAGGTCTCGCCGAGGACGACGCGGGCCGCAAGGACATGCTGCTCGACATCGCGACCGAGGAACTCAGCCATCTCGAAGTGATCGGCTCGATCGTCGCCATGCTCAACAAGGGCGCCAAAGGTCAGCTCGCCGAGGCCGCGCTGGAGGAAGCGGACATGTTCCGCGCGATGACGGCGGGCGGCAACAGCCATACCCAGGCGATCCTCTATGGCGGCAGCCCGTCGCTCACCAACAGTTCGGGCGTGCCGTTCAGCGGCGCTTATGTCGACTCGCGCGGCGAGCCGACGGTCGATCTGCGCTCGAACATCGCGGCAGAATCGCGCGCCAAGATCGTCTACGAGCGGCTGATCGCCCTCACCGACGATCCGGGCGTCAAGGACGCGCTCGGCTTCCTCATGACGCGCGAAATCGCGCACCAGAAGAGCTTCGAAAAGGCGCTCCATGCGATCGAGGACAATTTCCCTCCGGGCAGGATGCCGGGAATCGAGCGGTTCGCCAGCACCTATGTCAATGCGTCGCAGGGCGAGGGCGACATGACGGGATCATGGAACGCGGGGGACGAATGGGACCGGATGGATGACATCGCCGGCTCGATCCCCGTCGACGGTGGCAGCGGCGAGGCGACGGTCCGGCTCGACGCGGCGGATGTCGCGGTGCTCGAGCGGATGGCGCGGCGCACCCGGTCCGATCCGGGTGCCGATCCGGTCACCGGCACCGATCGGGGCGCCGGGTGACCGGCCGCCGCCTGCTCGCCGCCAGCGCCATCGGCGGTATCGCGGTTCAGGACGGCGACGGGCGCAGGATCGGCACGCTGCACGACGTGCTGATCGACCGGATCAGCGGCCAGGCCGTCTATGCGGTCATCTCGACCGGCGGTTTTCTGGGGCTGGGCCAGGCCTATCATCCGCTGCCCTGGGCGGCGCTGACGCTGACCGAGACGGGCGATTACCGAATCGCGATGGACCAGAAGATGCTCGCCGGCGGCCCCAGCTACCGCCCCGACAACGCGCCGGTGTTCGACGAGAGCTACGGCCGGCGGATCGACGATTATTACGGACTGCCATCCGCCACCGCCCCGTCGATAAGCGCCTGACCGTTTAGGCTCTATTTAACGTCGCGCCGCTAACCCTCGCGGTGTGTCGACATCGTCCGCCTTCCCCGCCCCGCGCCGGCTGCGCGACCTGTCGGCGCATTATCTGCTGCCGATCGGAGCGCTGCTGACGCTGAGCTTCGCGGCGTTGTTCGGCCTCCTGCTGCATTTCACGATCGTTCAGGACCGGATCGAGCGCGCGCGCGAGTCGGCGCTGGTGAAGCTCGCCGTCGACCGGACCCGCGCCGCCGCGCTGCGCGATCTGCAGGATTACGCGATCTGGGACGATGCCGCGCGCAACCTGGTGCTGCGCTATGACGAGGCGTGGGCGGCCAGCAATCTCGGCCCCTATCTCGCGGGAATGCGGGGCTATGACATGGTGCTGGTGCTCGATGGCGCCGGCCGGCAGCTCTACACCTATCGCGACGGCCGGCGCGTTCCCGCGTTCGACGCAGTCAAGGCGGTGGGTCCGGGGTTCGGGCGGGCCATCGCCACGCTGCGCGCGGTCAATCCCGTCCAGCCGATCCTCACCGATTTCAGCCGCGGACGCGATGGCCTCCATGTGTTCGCCGCCGGCCGGGTCCGCCCGCTGAGCGGCGCGCTCGCAATCCCCGGCGGCCGCGCGGCGCTGCTGGTCATCGTCCGCCGGATCGACCAGGGTTTCATCGACACGCTGGGACGCGACCTGGGCGGCCCGCGCCTCCACCGGATCAGCGGCGCGGCGCCGGAGGGATGGGACCGGCTGCCGATCATCGACCGGGCCGGGCGCGAGATCGACGGGCTCACCTGGCGTCCGCGCGTGCCGGGCGAAATGCTCTGGTCACGGCTGTGGCCGGCCTTCCTGGCCGTGGTGCTGCTGTCGCTCGGCGCCGCCGCGCTCGTCGTCAGCCGGGGCCGCCGCACGCTCGAGGCATTGCGCCTCAGCGAGGCGCGCGCGCAGCATCATGCGATGCACGACCTGCTCACCGGCTTCGCCAACCGCCGCGCCGTGCAGCAGCGGCTGGAGGCGGTGGTGCGGGAGAGCCAGGCGGCGACGATGTTCTACCTCGACCTCGACGGATTCAAGGACGTGAACGACGTCTATGGCCATGGCACCGGCGACGAGCTACTGCGCGCCGTCGCGGCCCGGCTGCGGCAAAGGCTGGACGACGCGATCGTCGCCGGGCGCGTCGGCGGGGACGAATTCGCGCTGCTCCGCCCCGAGGAGGGCGACGCCGCCGCCGCCGAATTCGCGCAATGGGTGCTCGATAGGCTCGCCCAGCCCTTCGCGCTGTCGGGCTGCTGCGTGTCGATCGGGGTGAGCATCGGCATCGTCTCGACCGCGCCGGCCCTGAGCGTGGGCGAAATCATGCGCCGCGCCGATGTCGCCATGTACGCGGCCAAGAGCAACGGCAAGCACGCCTTCCGCTTCTACGACCCCAGCCTCGACATCGGCCGCGAGCTGCGCCGCTCGGTCGAGGACGACCTGCGCCAGGCGATCGAGCGGCACGAGATCGGCGTCGTGTTCCAGCCCATCGTCGCCGCGCGGGGGCACGAGATCGTCGGCGTCGAGGCGCTGGCGCGCTGGACCCACCCCGTCCATGGCGTCGTCCCGCCGGCCGAGTTCATCCCCATCGCGGAGGAAAGCGGCCTCATCGCCGCGCTGGGCCGCAACGTGCTCACCACCGCCTGCCTGCGCGCGCGCGCCTGGAATCTGGAGCTGTCGGTCAACCTTTCGCCCGCGCAGTTCTGGGACCGCGACCTCGTCCGCACCGTCCGCGCCGCGCTGGCGTCGACGGGCTTTCCGCCGCAGCGGCTCGAGCTGGAGATCACCGAGGGCTATCTGCTGCGCCGTCCCGACGCGGCGCGCGAGGTGCTCGACGGGCTGCGCGCGCTCGGGGTGCGGATCTCGCTCGACGATTTCGGCACCGGCTTTGCGAGCATCGGCTATCTTCAGAAGCTCGCCTTCGACCGGATCAAGATCGACCGCTCCTTCGTCGCCGCCGCGGCGCGTGATCAGCGCGCGGCCGAGATGGCGCGCGCCATCGTCGCGATCGGCGACGCGCTGCGCCTCCCCGTCACCGCCGAGGGCGTCGAGACCGAGGCGCAGGCAGCGCTGATGCACGCGGCGGGATGCAGCCGCCTCCAGGGCTGGCTGTTCGGCCATCCGATGAGCGCCGGGGCGATGGACAGGCTGCTGCTCGACCAGGCGCACGCCCACGACAGAGTCCTAATGGCCGAGTAACGCTTTTCGATCAACGTTCGTAAGCCGCCCGTCGCCTAAAGTCGGCGATGGGAAACGGCATGTCGATGACAGGCAATCTTTCCGCGGTGTCGCCGTCATGGGTGATTTTCGCGATCGCGGCGCTATTCGCCGGCGTGGCCTGCTATGCCGCGATCCGGCGGATGTTCGTGTGGACGACGCTGTGCGCGATGATGACGCTGCTCTTCGCGGCCGGGGCGACCGCGACCCAGATGGTGCCCGAGCACCATGGCCGCAGTACGAGCCAGCCGCCCGCGCCCCGCATCGACGCCAGCGATCCCGGCGCGCTCAACGAATCGATCCGGTCCGTCAGCGCCTCGCTTCCGCCGGCCGAGCGCACCCGGCTCATGTACGCGATCAAGACGATCGAGATGACGACGACCGATCGCGGCGCGTTCGCGCCGGTCCGCCATGACAGCGGGTACCGCTCGCAGCTATCCCGGATGCTCGACGGCCGGGATGCCGAGAGCATCATCGCGCTTGCCGACACGATCCGCGCCGGCGTCCCTCCCGATCTGCCGCCGGTCCGCCGCAGACCCTAGCCGCCATTTGCGTCCGCCGGCAACCGGCGCTAGCGAGCGGACCGATGATCCAGATGATCCTGTCCCGGTCACGCGGCGCGCTGGTGCCCAGCCTCGGCTTCCTCGCCGGGCTGGCGCTCCTCAAGCTGGCGACCGACTATCACCGCATCCCGGTGGAGTGGGCGCCGCTGATTACCTCGCTGGCGCTGGCCGCCATGCTGCCCGAGGCGCGCGCCGCCTATCCGCGTGCCATCTTCGCCGGGCACCTCGCCGCCTTCGCGGTGGGCTGGTTGTGCCTCCTCGCCGGCGTGCCGCCGCTGCTCGGCGCGACGATGGCGGTGTTCCTGATGCTAGTCCTCGACATCAGCCATCCGCCGGCGGCGGTGACGCCGTTCATCCTCGCCTCGCACCCGCAGGCGCTGACGGCGCTCCCCGTGCCGCTGATCGTGGGATGCACGGCGGTATCGCTGCTCGCGGCGCTGCTGCGACGCCGGCGGCGGGCTTGAAACCGGCGCGAACCCTCCCAACATGAGCGTCGCCGGGGTCGCCAGTCGGGACCACGGCAATGACAAGCGCGGATGCCCCCGCGGGTCCGCACTCACATTCATCTTGCTCATTGGAGGATTTGGATATGCGTGGATTTGATCTCACCCCCTACCGCCGCTCGACCGTCGGGTTCGACCGGCTCTTCGACCTCATCGAGAACAGCGCGCGTCTGCAGCAGGGCGACAACTATCCCCCGTTCAACATCGAGCGGGTCGAGGAGGACCGCTACCGCGTGACCCTCGCCGTCGCCGGCTTCAAGCCCGAGGAGATCGACATCACCGCACAGCAGAACCATCTGCTCATCGCCGGCCGCAAGGACGAGGTGAGCGAGGGCGAGCGCGGCCGCTATCTCCACCTCGGCATCGCGAACCGCGGCTTCGAGCGGCGGTTCGAGCTGGCCGACTTCGTCCGCGTCGAGAACGCGACGCTCGCCGACGGCCTGCTCACCGTCGAGCTGGTGCGCGAGGTGCCCGACGCCATGAAGCCGCGCAAGATCGCCATCAACGGCAAGGGCGCGGTTCTGGAACTGGACGCCGACAGGGGCAAGAGCGCGGCCTGAACGCCCGCATGATGATATGAGGGGGCTCCCGCCCGTCGGGGGCTCCTTCGTTATCCGCCCCATTGATGGGGAGGGGGGCCATGCGAGCATGGTGGCGGGGTCCGTCGGCAAGCGCTGCGTTCGTGGAGAACCCCCTCCACCACCGCCTTCGGCTGCCACCTCCCCATGAATGGGGAGGATTAGACGAGCCGGCTCTGCTTCACCGCCGCCGCGATGAAGCTCGCGAAGAGCGGATGCGGGGCGAAGGGCTTGGATTTGAGTTCCGGGTGGAACTGCACCCCCACGAACCAGGGATGATCGGGCCGCTCGACGATCTCGGGCAGCAGCCCGTCGGGCGACATCCCTGAGAAGATGAGCCCGTCCGCCTCCAGCGCGTCGCGGTACTTGACATTCACCTCGTAACGGTGGCGGTGCCGCTCGCTGATCTCGTCCGCGTCGTAGATGCCGTGGACGACGCTGTTCCCCGTCAGCCGCGCCGGATAGGCGCCGAGCCGCATCGTCCCGCCGAGGTCGCCGCCGGCATGGCGGCGCTGGAGCCCGTCCTTGCTCATCCATTCGGTGATGAGGCCGACGACGGGTTCGTCGGTCGGCCCGAACTCGGTCGTCGACGCGGCGGCGATCCCGGCGCCGTTGCGCGCCGCCTCGATGCAGGCCATCTGCATCCCGAAGCAGATACCGAAAAAGGGCACGTGGCGCTCGCGCGCGAAGCGGACGCTGGCGATCTTGCCCTCGCTGCCGCGCACCCCGAAGCCGCCGGGCACCAGAATGCCGTGCATGGGCTCGAGCCGCACCGCGACGTCACTGCCGGCGCCCTCGAACAGCTCCGCGTCGACCCACTGGATGCGCACCTTGACGCGGTTGGCGAGCCCGCCATGGACCAGCGCCTCGTGCAGCGACTTGTAGGCGTCGGGCAGGCCGACATATTTGCCGACGACGCCGATTGTCACCTCGCCCTCGGGATTGTCGTGCCGGTCCATGATGTCGGTCCAGCGCGCGAGGTCGGGCTTGGGCGCGCCGTCGATGCCGAAGGCGCGCAGCACTTCCGCGTCCAGCCCCTCGGCATGATATTGCGCGGGCACCGCATAGATGCTGGTCGCGTCGAGCGCCGGGATCACCGCCTCCTTGCGCACGTTGCAGAACAAGGCGATCTTGGCGCGCTCGCTGTCGGGCAGCGGCTGCTCGCAGCGGCAGAGCAGGATGTGCGGCTGGATGCCCAATGACGTGAGTTCGCGCACGCTGTGCTGGGTCGGCTTGGTCTTCAGTTCCCCCGCCGCCGCGATGTACGGCACCAACGTCACATGGACGAAGATCGAGCGGCCGACGCCCAGATCATTGTGGAGCTGGCGGATCGCTTCCATGAACGGCAGGCTCTCGATATCGCCCACCGTCCCGCCGATCTCGCACAGCACGAAATCGACATCGTCGGTCTCGGCGAGCGCGAAGGCCTTGATCTCGTCGGTGACGTGCGGGATCACCTGCACCGTCGCGCCGAGGTAGTCGCCGCGCCGCTCGCGCTGGATGATCGTCTGGTAGATGCGGCCCTGCGTCACATTGTCGGCCTGGCGGCTCGGCACGCCCGTGAAGCGTTCGTAATGGCCGAGGTCGAGGTCGGTCTCCGCCCCGTCGTCGGTGACGAACACCTCGCCGTGCTGATAAGGCGACATCGTCCCCGGATCGACGTTCAAATAGGGGTCGAACTTGCGGATTCGCACCCGGTAGCCGCGCGCCTGCAGCAGCGCGGCGAGGCTTGCCGCCATGAGGCCCTTGCCAAGCGAGGAGACCACGCCGCCGGTGATGAAAATGAACCGCGCCATGGGAGGAGAGGCTTAGCCTTTCGGAACAGGAAAGGGCAAGCCGGCAAATCGCCGGTCATGCCGAAAGGTCTTTTTCAGGGGATCAGCGCGCGAGCGGGACGGCTTCGTTGCTGGCCGGCGCCGCGCCATTGCCCGCCGCGCCCGCCGCCGCCGCCGCCGCGAGCGGATCGCCGCTCGCCGGCGCGCCGCTGGTCGCCGGGATCGGATTGCCCAGCGGCACGCTTCCGCCCGCCGGCACCTTCGACGTGTCGATCGTCGGCGCGCGGTGATTGGTCGCGGCGAGGAAGGCGAGGATGATGCTCAGCAGCACGAAGACCGAGGCGAGGATCGCCGTCGAGCGCGTCAGGAAATCCGCCGCCCCGCGCGCCGACATGAACCCCGACGGACTCCCGCCGGCCCCCAGCCCGCCACCTTCCGACTTCTGCATCAGAATGACAGCGACGAGCAGCGCGGCGACGATCGCCTGCACCACGAGCAGGAACGTGAAAAGCATCTTGGCCTGTGATCCGAACTGAGAGTGTTGCCGGGCCTTTAGCGGGGATTGGGGGTGGGTTCAACTCAGTCCGCAGCGGCGATAATCGGCCCGAACTTCGCCGCCGTCAGGCTCGCGCCCCCCACCAGCCCACCATCCACGTCCGTCAGCGCAAAGATCGACGCGGCGTTGTCGCCCGTGACCGATCCGCCATAGAGGATGTGCACCGCCTCGGCATCGGCGCCGATCGCGCCGCGCAGGGCGTCGCGCAGCGCCGCGTGCATCGCCTGGATCGCGTCCAGCGTCGGAATGCGGCCGGTGCCGATCGCCCAGATCGGCTCATAGGCGATCGACAGCCAGTCGGACGCCGCGCCCTGCGGCAGCGAGGCGAGCAGTTGCGCGGCGACCACGGCTTCCGCGTCGCCGGCGTCCCGCACCGCCTCGCTCTCGCCGACGCACAGGATCACCCTGAGCCCCGCCTTGCGCGCCCCGGCGGCCTTGGACGCGACTTCGGCGTCGGTCTCGCGCTGGTGCGTGCGCCGCTCGCTATGGCCCACGATGACGACGGTCGCGCCCGCCTCGGCGAGCATCCCGCCGCAAAGGCAGCCGGTATGCGCGCCCGAGTCGGCGAAGTGGCAGTCCTGCCCGCCGATGAAGATGTGCCGCGCGCGATCCGCCGCGAGCGCGATCAGCGTGGCGGGCACGCACAGCCCGACCTCCACCGCCGGGTGACGGGCCGCCTCCGCGTCGATCGCGGCGATTTCGCCGAGATGGGCGCGCAGCCCGTTCATTTTCCAGTTGCCGGCCACCAGCCTGCGCCTGTGCGTCATCATGCCTCCCTGCCCGCGCCCTGCACCGCGCCGGCTGGCGCTTCCATATGGCCGGGGGCGCCGCCTGCCAAGTCCGCGCTTGATGCCGGTGCCGGGGCACCGTAAAGCGTCGGCCTTTCCCGCCCCGCCTGCCAGGTAAACGTTCCGATGATCAGCCTCCTGCGCCGCCTGGTCAATTCGACCGTCGGCAAAGTCATCTTCCTCCTGATGCTGGTCGGGATCGCGCTGTCCTTTGCCATGGCGGACGTGACGAGCCTGGGGCATTCGTTCAGCTTCGCCGGGTCGCGTGATTTCGCCGCGCGCGTCGACGGGGAGACGATGTCCGCCGCCGATCTGGAGAGCGCGATCCGCCGCGGCTATCGCAACGCGCAGCGGCAGAACCCGGCGCTGACCCTCGAACAGTTCATCGCGCAGGGCGGCGCGACGCAGGTCTATGACGAGCAGGTGAGCAGCATGACACTGCGCGCCTATGCCCGGCGGTCGGGGCTGGTGCCGAGCAAGACGCAGGTCGACACGCTGATCGCCTCGATCCCCGCCTTTCAGGACGCGGCGGGCAAGTTCAGCCAGGACGCCTATCGCACCCTCCTCCAGCGCGAGGGCTATACCGACAAGTCACTGCGCGAGGAGCTGTCGCTCCAGATCATCCGCAATCAGCTCATGGCGCCCTCGATCTCGGCGACCAAGTTCCCAACCGACATGACGGTGCCCTATGTCGCGCTGCTGCTCGAATCGCGCAGCGGGCGCATCGCCGTGGTGCCGTCCGAACTGCTGGCGCCCAGGACCGCGCCGGACGCGAAGACCCTCGCCGCCTTCTACGCGCGCAACGGCGCCCGCTTTGCCCTGCCCGAGGCGCGGCGGCTGCGCTACGCGGTGATCGACGAGCAGCGCTTCGCCGACGCCGCAAAACCGACCGAGGCGGAGATTGCGGCCTCTTATCGCCAGAACCAGGCGACCTATGGCGCGAGCGAGAAGCGCGCGCTGCGCCAGCTCATCCTGCCCACCGAGGCGGCGGCCAGGGCGGTGGCCGACAAGGTGCGCGGCGGCCAGACGCTGAGCCAGGCGGCGCAGACGACCGGCCTTGCGGTGAGCGACGTGCCCGCCACCGCCCGCGCCGCCCTTGCCAGCGCCACCAGCGACGCCATCGCCACGCAGGCGTTCGCCGCCGCGCAGGGGGCGCTGGTGGGGCCGGTCAAAGGACCGCTCGGCTGGCAGCTCTTCGAGGTGGCGAGCATATTGAAGTCGCCCGCGCGCACGCTCGACCAGGTCCGTGGCGAGATCGCCGGGCAGATCGCCGCCCGCAAGGAAGCGCAACTGCTGGGCGATTTCACCGGCAAGATCGACGACCAGATCGGCGAGGGCTCGACCTTTGACGAGCTGGCCAAGGCGAACGGCCTGTCGGTGGTCACCACCGGCCTGCTCGCCGCGGACGGGCAGCCGATCGGTGGCGGCCAGCCCGCCGACGCCGACAGCCGTGCCCTGCTCCGCGCCGCCTTCGCCATGGAGGAGGATGCCGAGCCGCAACTGGTGCCGATCGTCGCCGACAAGCGCATCGCGCTGCTCGACGTGGCCGAGGTGCGCGCGTCCGCCCCGCCGCCGCTCGATCAGGTACGCGCCGAGGTGACGCGCGCCTGGGCGCTCGATCAGGGGCAGCGGCGCGCCAGGCAGATCGCCGAGACGATCCGCGCTGCCGTGACCAGGGGCACCCCGCTCGAGCAGGCTTTGACGGCCGCCGGCGCGCCACTGCCGCCGGTCCGGCCGGTCACGGCCAGCCGCGCGGACATCGCGCGCGCGGGCGGGCAGGTGCCGCCGGCGCTGGCGCTGCTGTTCTCGATGCGCAAGGGGAGCGTCAAGGCGCTCGCGCTGCCGCAGGACCAGGGCTATCTGCTGATCCAGCTCGACCAGTTGCGCACCACCGACCCGCGCACGCAGCCCGCGCTGCTCGAGGACACGCGCGGTCAGCTCGCCAGGATCGCGGGCGAGGAATATGCCGAGCAGCTCGCCCGCTCGTTCGAGGCGCAGGTGGGCACCGAGCGCAACCCGGCGGTGCTCGCCAAGGTCATCGCGTCGCTGCGCGGCGGAGCCGCCGACGCCCAGTGAACGGCCGGATGCGGGCATGATCCTCGTCATCGACAATTATGACAGCTTCACCTGGAACCTTGTCGACTATCTGCGCCAGCTCGGCGCGACGGTGCGCGTCGAGCGCAACGACGCGCTGAGCGTCCCGCAAGCGATGGCGGGCGGCGCGGCGATCCTGCTTTCCCCCGGCCCCGGCACGCCGGAGCAGGCCGGCATCACCCTCCCCCTCGTCGCCGCCTGCGCGGAGGCGAAGCGGCCGCTGCTCGGCGTGTGCCTCGGCCATCAGGCGATCGGCCGGCATTTCGGCGGCGCGGTGGTGCGCGGCGGGCTGATGCATGGCAAGGCGGCGGATGTGATCCACGACGGCAGCGGGCTCTTCGCCGGGCTCCCCTCCCCCTGTGAGGTAGTCCGCTACCACTCGCTCATCGTCGCCGACGCGCCGCCGCCACTGATCGCCAACGCCCGCAGCGCCGACGGGCTCGTCATGGGCCTGCGCCATCCCGACCTGCCGATCCACGGCGTCCAGTTCCACCCCGAGAGCATCGGCACCGCGCATGGCCATGCGCTGCTCGCCAATTTCCTCCACGTCGCGCGCGCGGCTATGGCGGCACGATGAGCCAGCCGCCCACCCTCGCCGACCTTGCCGCGATCATGGCCCGGCTGCGCGATCCCGAGCGCGGCTGCCCCTGGGATGTCGAGCAGGATTTCGCCAGCATCGCGCCCTACACGATCGAGGAGGCGTATGAAGTCGCCGACGCCATCGCGCGGGGCGACATGCCGGGCCTCGCCGACGAACTGGGCGACCTCCTCCTCCAGGTCGTGTTCCACAGCCGCATGGCGCAGGAGGCGGGGCACTTCGCGCTGGCCGACGTCGTCGCCGGCATCTGCGCCAAGATGATCCGCCGCCATCCGCATGTTTTCGGCGATGGCGCACCGAGCCCCGGCTGGGAAGCGATCAAGGCCGCCGAACGCGCCGAGCGCGAGCCCGACCCGAGCGCGCTCGCCGGCGTCGCCCTCGCCCTCCCCGCGCTGCTGCGCGCCGAAAAGCTTCAGAAGCGCGCCGCCCGTACCGGCTTCGACTGGCCCGACGTTACCGGCGTGCGCGCCAAGATCGACGAGGAACTGGCCGAGGTCGCCGCCGCGCCCGACGCCGCCGCGCGCGAGGAGGAGGTCGGCGACCTGCTCTTCGCCGTCGTCAACCTCGCCCGCCACCTCGGCGTCGACCCCGAGACGGCGCTGCGCGGCGCCAACGCCAAGTTCGAGCGCCGCTTCCGCGCGATGGAGGATCGGGCGGGAACCGACTTTCCGGCGCTGTCGCTCGACGAGAAGGAAGCGCTGTGGCAGGCGGTGAAGCGGGCGGAGTAACGCGACTCGCCAAAGACTGACGTCATTGCGAGCGAAACGAAGCAATCCAGGATCACAAGCGCTGCTGTGGATTGCTTCGCTTCGCTCGCGATGACGGGGGAGTGGGCCGCCCTACAACCACCCCGCCCGCTTGAACCGCACGTAAAGCGTCACACAGATCGTCGCCATCACGCCGACCACCACGAAATAGCCGTAGCGCGTCTCCAGCTCGGGCATATATTTGAAATTCATCCCGTAAATGCCGGCGATCGCCGTCGGCACGGCGAGGATGGCGGCCCAGGCGGCGAGCTGGCGGGTGATGACGCCCTGGCGCTGCTGCTCCATCAGGCTGCTGGTCTCGACCGCCGAGTTGAGCGTGTCCTTGAGGCCGGTGATGCGGAATTCGACGCGGCGGACATGATCGAGCACGTCGCGGAAATAGGGCGAGGTTTCCTTGTCGATATAGGGCACCTCGACCGTCACCAGCCGGCTCACCAGCTCCTCCATCAGCCCCATGCCCCGCAGGAAGCGCACCAGCTCGCGCCGCACGGTGAACAGCCGCTGCAGATCCGCATGTCCGAGGCAGCCATCGGGCGACATGCCCTCGATCGCCAGCACCTCGTCCTCCAGCGTATCGACGATCGGCCCATAGCCGTCGACGAGGAAGTCGAGGATCGCGTGAAGCACGTAATCGGGGCCATGGGCGAGCAGCGCGGGCGCCGTCTCCATCTGCGTGCGCAACGGGCTGTGCGAGCGGGCCGAGCCGTGGCGGATCGTGATGATGAAATGGCGCGCGACAAAGATGTCCGTCTCGCCATAATCGAGACTGCCGCCATGAAGCTCGGCCGTGCGCGCGACGACGAAGAGGTGGTCGCCATAGATGTCGAGCTTGGGCAACTGCTTGCCCGCCACGGCATCCTCGACCGCGAGGGGGTGGAGCCCGAACTGCCCGGCGATCAGCGCCATTTCCGCTTCGTCGGGTTCGAACAGCCCGATCCAGGCGAAGCTGTCCTCGCTGAACCAGCGCTGGCCGTCGATCGGCAGATCGCCGACCAGTCGCCCCTTCCGGTATTCGCGCGCGTTGACGATGGTCATGCGAACCCGCCCGCCTGACGCGCGTGGAAGCGGCCCAGATCCTTGTCGGACAGACGCACGCTGATCGCCAGCCGCTCGCCATCGGCCGGGTGCTGCGACACCACCTCGCCATGCGCGTGGAGCCAGGCCAGCGCGGCGCCGTCGGCCTGGGGCAGGGTCAGCGCGTGGACGGGATAGTGGCTCGTCATCCGGTCGCTGACCGCGCGGCGCAGCGCCTCGATCCCCTCGCCGGTCAGCGCGGAGACCGGCACCACGTCGGCGCGCCCGCGCGCCATGTCCGCGATCAAGGCGCGCTCGTCGGGGCTGGTCTGGTCGATCTTGTTCCACGCCTCGACGATCGGCACCTCGCGCTGATCCTCCTCGGGGCCGAGACCCAGTTCGGCGAGCACGTCGAGCACATCGTCGCGCTGCGCCTCGCTGTCGGGATGCGCGATGTCGCGGACATGGACGAGGATGTCGGCCGAGAGCACCTCCTCCAGCGTCGCCCGGAAGGCGGCGATGAGCTGCGTCGGGAGGTCGGAGACGAAGCCGACGGTATCCGACAGGATCGCCTTGTCGAAGCCGGGCAGCGGAAAGGTCCGCATCGTCGGGTCGAGCGTCGCGAACAGCATGTCCTGCGCCACCACGTCGGCGCCGGTCAGCCGGTTGAACAGCGTCGACTTGCCGGCATTGGTGTAGCCCACGAGCGCGATCACCGGCCAGGGCGCGCGCTGGCGGCGCTGGCGGTGGAGCGCGCGGGTGCGCGTCACCTGATCGAGCTCGCGGCGGATGCGCGCCATGCGGTCGCGGATCATGCGCCGGTCCGCCTCGATCTGCGTTTCGCCGGGGCCGCCGAGGAAGCCGAAGCCGCCGCGCTGCCGCTCGAGGTGGGTCCAGCTCCGCACCAGCCGCCCGGCCTGATAATCGAGATGGGCCAGCTCGACCTGCAGCCGCCCCTCCGCCGTCGCCGCGCGCTCGCCGAAAATCTCGAGGATGAGGCCGGTGCGGTCGATCACCTTGGCCTCGGTCGCCTTTTCGAGGTTGCTCTGCTGGACGGGCGAGAGGCTGTTGTCGACCACCACCAGTTCGGCCCCATGCTCCCGCGCGAGCGCGGCGATCGCCTCCACCTGGCCCGATCCGAACAGCGTCGCGGGCTTGGACTGGCGGACGCGGAACGCCTGCGTGGCCCGCACGTCGAGCCCGATGGCGAGCGCCAGCCCCGTCGCCTCGCCGAGCCGCGCCGCGCTGTCGCGCCGCTCGACACCGCCCAGCTCGGCATGGACGACGATCGCCGCGGCGCCGCGCGCGACGTCGTCCGCCTGGCCGCGATCGAAGACGCTCAAGGGCGCGCGCGCCGATCAGTCGACATCGTCATTCTCGCCCTCGGCGGCGAGATCGAGCGGATGCGCCGGCTGGACGGTCGAGATCGCGTGCTTGTAGACGAGCTGCGAGAGCCCGTCGCGCTGGAGCATCATGCAGAAGAGATCGAACGCCGCGATTTCGCCCTGGAGCATGACGCCGTTGACGAGGAACATCGTCACCGGCTCGCCCGAGCGGTGGACGGCGTTTAGGAAAATCTCCTGGAGCAGCTTGGGCTTGCGCTCGTTCGCGGCGAAGCTCTTGCGCACTTCGCTAAGGTCGATCGGATGCGCGGGCATGACGGTGGAAATGGCGTGCTTGTACACGAGCTGCGTCTGCCCCTCGCGCCGCAGCAGCACCGAGAAATTGTCGAACCAGGTGATGATGCCCTGCAGCTTGACGCCCTTGACCAGGAACATGGTCACCGGGGTTTTGGTCTTGCGCAGGCTGTTGAGGAAAATATCCTGGAGATTGTTGATCTTGTCAGCCATTGTTCTACTCCATTATTGGCGGGAGCGGTTCCCGCGATCGGCGTCGCCGCCGCTGTTGTCTTAGCGCACCGGAGCGGCGCTCGTCCACCCGGCGCATGGTGCAACGCACAAAGGGCGTGACGGTTCAGTCGCCCTCCCTGCCATCGGTGAGGCCGAGCAGCTTCAATTTGCGGTGCAGCGCCGAGCGCTCCATGCCGATGAAGCTGGCGGTGCGGGAGATATTGCCGGAAAAGCGGCGGATCTGGATGCGCAGATATTCGCGCTCGAAACTCTCGCGCGCCTCGCGCAGGGGGGCGCCCATGACCGCGCTGCTCGCCATCATGTCGGGCGCCGCCTGCCCCGTCGCCTCCTGCGGCAGCATGTCGAGGTCGATGCGGCCGATGCGGTCGCCCGGCGCCAGGATCATGGTGCGCTCGATGATGTTGCGGAGCTGGCGGACATTGCCCGGCCAGTCGCACGCCTGCAGCGCCGCCATGGCGTTTCCCGCCACCTCGGGCGTGGGCACGCGCCGCTCGGCGGCGAAGCGGGCGAGGAAATGATAGACAAGCGGCGGAATGTCGTCGCGCCGATCCGACAGGGGCGGGATGCACAGGGGCACGACGTTGAGCCGGTAATAGAGATCCTCGCGGAAACTCTTGGCGTCGATCTCCCCCGCGAGATCGCGCGCGGTCGAGGAGACGACGCGCACATCGACCTTCACCTGCCGCTGTCCGCCGACCCGCACGAAGCTCTGGTCGGTGAGCACGCGCAGGATCTTGCCCTGCGTGGTGAGTGGCATGTCGGCGATCTCGTCGAGAAACAGCGTCCCGCCATGCGCGCGTTCGAGCAGGCCGGGGCGGACGAGGCCGCCGGGGTCTTCGACGCCGAACAGTTCCTCCTCGACCCGCTCCGGGTCCATCCGCGCGGCGCTGACGATGATGAACGGCGCCTGCGCGCGGCCCGACCACGTATGGAGCATCCGCGCCGCGACTTCCTTGCCGACGCCCGCCGGCCCGGAGATGAGCACGCGGCTGCCCGTTCCCGCCACCTTCTTGATCGTGCCGCGCACGGCGTTGATCGAGGCGCTGGTGCCGGTAAGCTCGTCATCCTGGCCGACGCGGGCGCGCAGCGTCTGGTTTTCGAGCCGCAGCCGCTCGGTCTCGGTGGCGCGCGCGACGAGGTGGATGAGCTGGTCGGCCTGGAAGGGCTTTTCGATGAAATCGGCCGCGCCGCGCCGGATCGCCGCCACCGCCGTGTCGATATTGCCATGGCCCGAGATCATCAGCACGGGAATGGAAGCGTCGCGCTTCTTGATCTCGTCGAGCAGTTCGAGCCCGTCGAGCCGCGACCCCTGCAGCCACACGTCGAGCAGCACCAGCGAGGGCCGCCGCACGCCGACCGCCTCCAGCGCCGCGTCGCTGTTGGCGGCGGTGCGCGTCTCGAAGCCCTCGTCCTCTAGCACGCCGGCGACCAGGTCGCGAATATCCTCCTCGTCGTCGACGATCAGTACATCAAGCGCCATGAGCGGTCTCTATTCCCTTTGACTGGAGCGGTTCGCCGCCCTCGACGCACAGCCGCGCGAGCGCGACCGGATCGAGGCGGATGGAGACGATGGTGCCGCCGCCGGCCGCATCGTCGAAGCCGATGGTGCCGAGATGCTCCTCGACGATCTTCTTGACGATCGCGAGGCCCAGGCCCGTGCCCTTGCTCCGCGTCGTCATATAGGGTTCGAGGATGCGCTCGCGCTCCTGGGGCAGGCCCATGCCGTCATCCTCGACGATGATGTCCATCGCGCCGCCGCCCTCGCGGCGCAGCGTCATGGCGACGAGGCCGCCGCGCGCGCGCTGCTCGCGCGGCTGCGCCCCGATCGCCTCGACCGCGTTCTTGACGATGTTGGTGAGCGCCTGCCCCATCTGCCGCCGGTCGCACACGATGTCGCCATCCTCCGTCTCCACCGCCATGGTGAAGCGGATGTCGGGATGCGCGACCTCGTGCAGGAACAGCGCGTGGCGGGCGATGTCGGCCATCGATTCGCGGCGGAAGGTCGGCTTGGGCATCCGCGCGAAGGACGAGAACTCGTCGACGATGCGCCGCAGGTCGCCGACCTGGCGGATGATCGTGTCGGTGAGCCGGCCGAAGGTGCCGCCATCCTGCGAGACCTCGCCGGCATAGCGGCGCTGCAGCCGCTCGGCGGCGAGCTGAATGGGGGTGAGCGGGTTCTTGATCTCGTGCGCGATCCGCCGCGCGACGTCCGACCAGGCCGCGCGGCGCTGGTCGCTCAGCTGCTGGGTGATGTCGTCGAAGGTCAGCACATGCCCGTCGGCCTCGCGCACCAGCCGCACCGCGAGCGTGCGCAGCTCGGCGCCGGCGCGGATCTGGATGATGCTGCTCGCCTCGTCATCGGCAAGAAGGTGGGCAAGATCGGGCGAGAGGTCCGCCAGCGGGCGCCCGACCGCCTCTTGACCCTCGGCCACGAGCAGGGCGGCGGCCGAGCTGTTGAGCAGTTGCACCCGCCCCGCCCGGTCGACCGACACCACGCCCGCCGACACGCCCGAGAGCACCGCCTCGGTAAAGGCGCGGCGCGTGTCAAGCTGGCTGTTCGCGGAGACGAGCGCGCCGGTCTGCGCCTCCAGCCGCTGCGTCATGCGGTTGAATGCGCCGGCGAGCGCGCCGATCTCGTCGCGCGGCAGCGGCCCCTGGACCCGCGCGGACAGGTCGCCCGCCGTCACGCGCCGCGCGGCGTCGAGCAGCGCGCCCACCGGCCGCACCACCCGGTCCGCCACCGCGAGCGCGACCCACAGCGCGATCCCGATCAACAGCAGCGTGCCGACATAGAGCGCGGCGTTGAAGCGCAACTGGAGCTGTCGCGATTGCGCGGCGAAGGCGTCATAGTCCTTCAGCACCGCCTGCGCGCGTTCCATCTGGCTGAAGGCCGGGGCGTCCGAATCGCGCGTCGCGTAGAGATAGACCTGCCGCCCCGGATAGAGCAGCGTCACCGCCTCGAGCTGCCGGGGCTTGGCCTGCACGACGACCGGCTCGCCGGCGCGCAGGCGGCGCATTACCTCGGGCGAGATGAGGTCGGGCGCCGGTCGGTTGTCCGGGTCGACGGTGGCGGCGGTGCGCATCACCCCGTCCTTCCCCACCTCGACGATCGAGGAGCGGTTCAGTTTCCGCGTCACCACCTGATAGATATAGCCTTCGGCGAATTCCGGGCTGCTGATCTTCGACTGCGCCAGATAGTCGCGCAGGTCGCCCGCCATGGTCAGCGTCTCGTCGCCCACCTCGCGCAGGTTCTGCTGATAATAGCCATGGGCGAGGTTGCTGGCGTTCTGGAGCATCCCCCGCGCGCTGTCCGAAAACCAGAACTGCACGCCATACTGGAACAGCAGCGAGGCGAAGATCACCACGAACAGCATCGGCACCGCGGCGATGAGCGAAAAGAGCGCGACCAGCCGGACGTGCATCGCCCCGCCCCCGCCGGCGAGATTGCTCGCCGCCCGCCGCCGCGCGACCCGCCGGCCGAGCAGGACGAGGAGCGTGATCGCCGGCAGCAAATTCATCACCAGCAGCAGCGCGACGATGGGCGGCGAGAGCAGGCTGGCGCTCTGCCGCTGGCCCGAAATGACGACATAGGTTCCCGCCGCCATCGCGAACAGCAGGATGACCGTGCCGATTTCGGCCACGGCATCCCGGCGGCCGCCATGCGCCCAGGCGGCCCGCAGCCGCGCCCAGAGGCTTTGCGGAGCCGGCTTCAGATCAGTCGCTCGATCCACAGTTGCCCGATTACAACATTGCCGTGCCCGATCAAGCACAGTCGCATGTCCGTCGCGTCCATCAGTCCCGCTGGCGCAGGCTCAGCGGGTCGATCCCGTAGTCGGTGAGCTTCTTGCGCAGCGTGTTGCGGTTGATGCCGAGCAGCGCGGCGGCGCGGATCTGGTTGCCGTCGACCAGCGCCAGCACCTCGCCGATCACCACCGGCTCGACCAGGGCCAGCATGTCGTCGTGAAGCCGGTCGAGGCTCTGCCGACCGCCCACCGCGAGCTGCTCGCGCGTCCACCGGCGCATCGCCTCAACCACCGACTCGGTGGCGCCGGTGCGCGCGCCACCACCCGGCTCCAGCCCCAGCAGCGGGCGGAGCAGCGCGGCCGTCACCACATCCTCGCGGACGAGTACGGTGAGGCGCTGCATCAGGTTCTGCAACTCGCGGACATTGCCCGGCCAGCCATGAAGGGACAGCAGATCGAGCGCGTCCCCGCTCAGCGTCTTGCGCGGCAGCCCGTCCTGCGCCGCGCGGTCGAGGAAGTGGCGCGCGAGCAGCGGCACGTCGTCCGACCGGCTGCGCAGCGCGGGGAGCTGGATCGGCACCACGTTGAGCCGGTAATAGAGATCCTCGCGGAACCGCCCGTCGGCGATCAGCGCGGGCAAGTCCTTGTTGGTGGCGGCGATGATCCGCACGTCCACGCGCACCGGCCGCGTGCCTCCCACCGTCGCCACCTCGCCCGACTGGAGCACGCGCAGCAGCCGCGTCTGCGCCTCCATCGGCATATCGCCGATCTCGTCGAGGAACAGCGTGCCGCCCTGCGCCTGCTCGAACTTGCCGGCGGTCCGCGCGGTGGCGCCGGTGAACGCGCCCTTCTCGTAACCGAACAGTTCCGCCTCGATCAGCTCGCGCGGGATGGCGGCCATGTTGATCGCCACGAAGGGCCGCGCCCGGCGGGGACCGAGATTGTGGATCGCCTCGGCGACCAGTTCCTTCCCCGTCCCCGATTCGCCGAGGACGAGGATGGTGAGGTCGTTGGACATGACCCGCGCGATCGTGCGGTACACGTCCTGCATCGCCGCCGAACGGCCGACGAGCGGCAGATCCTCCTGCGGGGGCGCCGGAGCCTCCTCCCCCGCCACCTGTGCCGCGCGGTTGCGCAGCGCGTCGGCGACGGCGCGGGTCAGCTCGTTGAGGTCGAAGGGCTTGGGCAGATATTCGAACGCGCCCTGCTCGGTCGCGCGCACGGCGGTGTTGAGCGTGTTCTGCGCCGAGAGGATGATGACGCGGATGTCGGGCCGCGCGGCGATGATCGCGGTCACGTCGTCGAGCCCGTCGCCGTCGGGCAGCATCACGTCGGTGATGAGCACGTCGGGCCGCACGCTGTCGATGAGCCGTGCACGCTCGGCGATGCTGCCGCCGGTGCGGACGATGTGGCCGTGGCGCTTGAGCGCCTCGGCGACGACGACGCAGATCGCCGGATCGTCGTCGATCACCAGCACCGATCCCGTCATCCCGCGGCCCCCATGGGCAGCAGCAGGCGAAAGATGGTGAGGCCCGCCGCCTCCTGCCGCTCATACTGGACGATGCCGTTCATGTCGCGCACCAGCTTGTCGACGAGGGCGAGGCCCAGCCCCTGCCCGCTGCGCCTGCCGGTGACGAAGGGCGCGAACAGCTCGTCGCGCAGATGATCGGGAACGCCGGGGCCGTTGTCCACCACCTGCACCTCGATGGGGAGCGCCGCCTGCCGCTCGCCGAGCAGCGAGAGGCCGTGGCGGAAGGCCGTGGTCACATGGATCTGCCCGCCCGCGACGCCGTCCAGCGCCTCCGCCGCGTTCTTGAGGAGGTTTATCATCACCTGCACCAGCGCGTCGCCGTTGACGATCGCGGGCGGCAGCGACGGGTCATAGTCGCGCTGGATCGGCACCGCGCGCGCGAAACCGGCGCCCGCCACGTCGATCGCCCGGTCAAGCAGCGGGTAGATGTTCGCCGCGGCGCAGGCGAGCGGCCGGTCGGTCGTGAAATCCTGCATCCGGTCGATCAGCGCGGCGATCCGGTCGACCTCCTGGCAGATGAGGCGCGTGAGCGCCCCGGTCGACTCGGCGTCGCCCCCGCTTTCCAGTAGCTGCGCCGCGCCGCGGATGCCCGACAGCGGGTTCTTGATCTCGTGCGCCAGCATCGCCGCCGCGCCCATCGCCGAGCGGCTGCTCCGTCCTGCCCGGCCGAAGGCGATCTTGCGCGCGTGGCTGTGCGGGTGGAGCGCGATCACCCGCCACCCGTCCCGATCGGGCATCGGCGCGATCAGCACGTCGATCTCCATCTCCGCCACGCGGCCGGCATGGACGCGCAGGTCATAGGCCGACACGGGCTTGTCGTTGCTCCAGATCGTCGCGGCCAGATCCTTGTCCGCGAGCCGGACGACGCGGCCGATCGCGCTCCCCACCAGCGCCGACCGGGCCATGTTGAGCAGCGTTTCGGCGCGCGGGTTGACCGCCGCGATGCAATTGTCGCCGTCGACGAGCAGCGTCGCGACCGGATGCGCGGCAAAGGGCTCGCCGGGGTCCGGCCGCTCGTCAGGCGGCCGCACGGCTGAGGAACGGGTCGTAGAAGCGCGCCAGCATGTCGAGCACGCGGCCGGGCGCCGCCACCTGGTTGACCGCGTTGCGGAACTCGGCCGATCCCGGCAGCCCGCGCGTGTACCAGCCCAGATGCTTGCGCGCCATATTGACGCCGACGGGCTCGCCATAATGATCGAGCATGGCGCGGTAATGCTCGACGATCACCGCATATTGGGTGTCGATCGAGGGGTCAGGCCGCCGCTCCCCGGTGCGGAACCAGTGCATCACCTGCCCCAGGAGCCACGGCCGGCCATAGGCGCCCCGGCCGATCATCACGCCGTCCGCGCCGCTGTGCGCCAGCGCGGTCTCGGCATCCTCGATCGAGCAGATGTCGCCATTGACGATGACGGGCAGGTCCACCGCCTCCTTGACGCGCCGCACGAAGGCCCAGTCGGCCGAGCCCTTGTACATCTGGCAGCGGGTGCGGCCGTGCACCGTAATCATCCGCGCGCCCAGATCCCGCGCGATGCGCGCCAGTTCGGGCGCGTTGAGGCTGGCATGGTCCCAGCCCATCCGCATCTTGACCGTGACGGGCACATCGACCGCCTTCACCGTCGCCTCGATCAGCCGCGCGGCGAGCGGCAGGTCGCGCATGAGCGCGCTCCCCGCGTCGCCGTTCACCACCTTCTTGACCGGGCAGCCCATGTTGATGTCGATGATCGCCGCGCCGCGATCGGCATTGAGCCTGGCCGCCTCGGCCATTTCGGCGGGCGAGCAGCCGGCGAGCTGCATCGACACCGGCTCCTCGCTCGCGTCCCACGCCGCCTTCTGCAGCGACTGGCGCGTCTGGCGGATCATCGCGGGCGAGGCGATCATCTCGGTCACGTTGAGCCCGCTCCCGAACCGCCGCACCAGCGTGCGGAACGGCCGGTCGGTGACGCCGGTCATCGGCGCGAGGATCACCGGATCGGTGACGGTCACCGGACCGATGCGGATGGGGGAAAGCCGGGTCATGGAAGCTGCCTAAAAAACGGGCAGGGCATAGCGGCAAAGCCGCTGGCGGGCAAGCATGGCCTGAGCTATGCGCGCGCAGCATGGACCAGGGGCGAACCGTGGCGATCCTTCTCGCCGCCGGCAAGGGCGAGCGCGCGGGCGGCGGCGTGCCCAAGCAGTTCCGCGTTGTGGCGGGCAGGAGCCTGCTCGGCCATGCGCTCGAGCGGCTGCGCGCGCATCCGGCGATCGACGCGGTCGTCGTCATCGTCGGCGCGGGGCAGCAGGCGGCCGCTCTGGAGGCGCTCGCGGGGATGGCGGCGCCGCGATTGATCGAGGGCGGCGCGCGGCGGCGCGACTCGGTCGCGGCGGCGCTGGCGGCGCTGGCGGGTGATCCGCCGACGCGGGTGCTGGTCCACGACGCCGCCCGCCCCTTCCTCCCGCTCGCCGTCATCGACCGGCTGCTCGAAGCCCTCGCGGGAGGCGCGGCCGGCGCGATCCCGGTGCTGCCCGTGGTCGACACGATGGTCGAGGCGGCGGGCGACCGGCTCGGCCCCGTCGTCCCGCGCGACAGACTGGCGCGGGTGCAGACGCCGCAGGCGTTCCGTTTCCCCGCGCTCGTTGCCGCGCACGCCGCCTGGCCCACCGACGAGGACGCCAGCGACGACGCGCAGATGCTGCGCGCGATCGGCGAATCCGTGCTCCTGATCGAAGGCGATCCCATGCTCGAGAAGATCACCCACCCCGCCGACTTCGCGCTGGCCGAGGCGCGGCGCGCGCGGCCGATGCGGATCGCGGCCGGCACCGGCTACGATGTCCACCGCCTTGCCGCGGGCGTGCCGCTCTGGCTCGGCGGGATCGAAATTCCGCACGACAGGGGGCTCGCCGGCCACAGCGACGCCGATGTCGTGATCCACGCGCTCGTCGACGCGATCCTCGGCGCGCTGGCGGAGGGGGACATCGGCAGCCACTTTCCGCCCTCCGATCTGCAATGGCGCGGCGCCGCGTCGAGCGCCTTCCTCGCCTTCGCGCGCGATCGCGTCGCGGCACGCGGCGGGCGGATCGAGCACGCGGATCTCACGATCATCTGCGAGGCGCCGAAGATCGGCCCGCACCGCGCCGCGATCCGCGACCGGCTGGCCGCGCTGATGCGGCTCGCGCCGGATCAGGTGAGCGTCAAGGCAACCACCACCGAGCGGCTGGGGTTCACCGGGCGGGGCGAAGGGATCGCCGCGCAGGCGGTGGTGACGCTCGCCCTGCCCGCCGCCAACAGGGATTGACGCTCATGGACTCGCTGCTCCCCGCCGATCTCGTCGACCTCGCGCGCGAGGTGATCGAGGCGAACCGCGCCGCCGGGCGCCGAATCGCCGTGGCGGAGAGCTGCACCGGCGGCCTCGTCGCCGCCGCGCTCACCGAGATCGCCGGCTCGTCAGACGTGTTCGAGGGCGGCGTGGTGAGCTATTCCAACGAGATGAAGCGCGTGTTGCTCGGCGTCAGCCTCGACGTGCTGGAGACGTTCGGCGCGGTCTCGGTCGCGACCGCCTGGGCGATGGCGCAGGGCGCGCTCGTCCGCACCGGCGCCGATATCGCCGTCTCGATCACCGGCATCGCCGGGCCGGGGGGCGGGAGCGAGAAGAAGCCGGTCGGCACCGTCGTCTTCGCGCGTGCCGAGAAGAACGCGTCGTCCGACCAGATCGTCGCCGACCTTCGCCATTTTCCCGATAATGGCCGCGCGGGCGTCCGCCTTCAGGCGGCGCGATGCGCGCTCGAGCTGCTGCTGCCGGAGCCGCCGGCCGCCTGCGAACCATAGAGCGCCGCCGCCCGCCCCTCGAACGCGCCCGTCATCTTGCGCAGCGCGGTGCCGAAGAGCTGCCCGGCGAGCATCTCGAACATCCGGCCGCGGAAGGCGAAATCGACCGTGAAGTCGACCAGCACCCCGCCCGCGTCGCCGCCGTCGCGGAAGCGCCAGTCGTTGCGCAGATATTTGAGCGGCCCGTCGAGATAATCGACCCGGATCGTCTCCGGCCGCTGCTTCGCGACGCGCGAGGTGAAGGTCTCCCTGATCCCCTTGAACCCCACGATCATGTCGGCGACCATCTCGCTCGCGCTGTCCGACCGCACGCGGATCGCGCTCACCCACGGCAGGAACTCCGGGTAGCGCGCGACGTCGGCGACCAGATCATACATCTGCTCGCGGCTGTAGGGGAGATGGCGGGTCTCGCTATGCTGGGGCATGGGCCGCCCGCGCCAGCTTCGCCTCGCGCGCGCTGCGCATCTGCGCGAAATCCTCGCCGGCATGATAGCTCGACCGGGTGAGTGGGCTCGACGCGACCTGGAGAAAGCCCTTGGCGCGCGCGATCGCGGCATAGGACTTGAAGCCTTGCGGGGTCACGAACGCGGCAACCTTCGCATGGCGCGGCGTCGGCTGGAGATACTGCCCCATCGTTAGGAAATCGATGTCGGCCGAGCGCATGTCGTCCATCACCTGATGCACCTCCAGCCGCTCCTCGCCCAGGCCCAGCATGATGCCCGATTTGGTGAAGATCGACGGATCGAGCCGCTTGACGCTCTCGAGCAGCCGCAGGGAGGCGTAATAGCGCGCGCCGGGGCGGATCGTGGGGTAGAGCCGCGGCACCGTCTCGAGATTGTGGTTGTAGACGTCGGGCCGCGCCGCGACGATCGCCTCGACCGCGCGCTCGTGCTTGTTGCGGAAATCGGGGGTGAGGATCTCGATCGTCGTGCCGGGCGTCGTGCGGCGCAGCGCCTCGATCACGCGCACGAACTGGCTCGCACCGCCATCGGGCAGGTCGTCGCGATCGACCGAGGTGACGACGATATGCGCGAGGCCCATCTCCGCCGCCGCGTCGGCCAGGTTCTGCGGCTCCATCGGATCGACCGCGCGCGGCATCCCCGTCTTGACGTTGCAGAAGGCGCAGGCGCGGGTGCAGGTGTCGCCCAGGATCATCACCGTCGCGTGCTTCTTGGTCCAGCACTCGCCGATATTGGGGCAGGCCGCTTCCTCGCAGACGGTGGCGAGACCCTTCTCGCGCATCAGCCGTTTCGTCTCCGCATAGCCGGGGCTGGTCGGCGCCTTGACGCGGATCCAGTCGGGCTTGCGCGGGCGTGCCGGGGCGAGCGAAGGGGCGGGGTCGGTCATGGCGTGCAGATAGCGATCCCGGCCGCCCTTGCCAACTCTCGCCGCCGCGCTATCAGCCGGGGAATCATCCATGCGTTACTGCCCGTGACGGGCGGAGATCATCATGCCTGACGTGCGCCGGCTCGTGGAGGGCTATCACCGTTTCCGCGAGGGCGCCTATCTGGAGCAGAGATCGCGCTTCGACCATCTCGCCGAGGAGGGCCAGGCGCCGCGCGCGATGATTATCGCCTGTTCGGACAGCCGCGTCGATCCGGCGATCATCTTCGACACCAATCCCGGCGAGGCGTTCGTCGTGCGCAACGTGGCCGCGCTCGTGCCGCCTTATGAGACGACGCCGGGGCTTCACGGCGTCTCGGCCGCGCTGGAGTTCGGGGTGCAGGTGATCGGCGTCGGCGCCATCGTCGTGCTTGGCCATGGCCGCTGCGGCGGTTGCAAGGTGGCGCTGAGCCAGGAGCTGCGCGGCGCCGCCGCGGGCGAGGGCGGCTTCATCCAGAGCTGGATCAGCCTGCTCGACGGCGCGCGCGCGAGCGTCGTCGCGCGCTGCGGCACCACCACCGGCCGCGCCGCCGAACGCGCGATGGAGGAGGAGGGCGTCAAGATCAGTCTCGGGAACCTGCGCACCTTCCCCTATATCGCCGAGAAGGAGCGCGCCGGGCAATTGCGCATCGCCGGCGCCTTCTTCGCGATCGCCGACGGCATCTTGTCGCTGCTCGACGAGGCGACGGGCAATTTCATCCCCGTTTGAGCGCCACGGCTAAGGCTTCCTTAACCGCTCTTGGATAGCACCCCGGAACAGGATTCTTCGAGGGGTGCAAAGCGACATGATCGACTGGTTCAAGAAGAACGCGCCGATCCGGCAAAAATTCCGGGCGCTGCTGTTCATCCACCTGGCGCTGGAGGCGATGTTCGGAACAGCGATCTTCTTCGTCGGCGAAGGCGCCGGCATGATCGCCATCGCGGCCGCCGTCGCGTCGGCGGTGCTGACGATCGTGACGGTGATCGTGTCGTCGTCGATGATCTGCGATCCCTATGTCGACACGGTCGAGCGCATGGAGCGCCTGGCGGCCGGCGATCTCGACAGCCCGATCCACCATACCGATCACCAGGATTGCGTGGGGCGGATGACGCAGGCCATGGCCGTGTTCCGCGATCAGGCGGTCCAGCTCCGCACCCAGAGCAGCAGCAGCCAGCAACTCATCGCCGAGGCGTTCGGCACCGCGCTCAAGTCGCTGGCGGCGGGCGATCTGCGCTATCGCATCACCACCGCCTTCCCGCCCGAATATGAGATGCTGCGCAAGAGCTACAACGACACCATCGCGAGCCTTTCGGACAATCTCACCCAGGTGGCGGCGTCGGCGACGTCGGTGCATCGGGGGTCGTCGGAGATCCGCGCGGCGTCGGATGATCTGGCGCGGCGGACCGAGCAGCAGGCGGCTTCGCTGGAGGAGACGTCGGCGGCGATGAGCCAGGTGACCGCGATGGTGGGCGAGACCGCGCGCGGCGCGGGCGAGGTGCGCGGCAAGATCGGCGCGGCGCGCGAGGAAGCGGCGCAAAGCGGCGCGATCGTGCGCGAGGCGGTCGAGGCGATGGACGCGATCGAGCGCTCCAGCCAGGAAATCGGCAGCATCATCAACGTCATCGACGGCATCGCCTTCCAGACCAACCTCCTCGCGCTCAACGCCGGGGTCGAGGCCGCGCGCGCGGGCGACGCGGGCAAGGGCTTCGCCGTCGTCGCCAACGAGGTGCGCGCGCTCGCCCAGCGCTCGGCCGACGCCGCCAAGGACATCAAGGCGCTCATCACCACCAGCTCGCAGCAGGTCAGCCACGGCGTCGGCCTCGTCGGCGAAACCGGCAAGATGCTCGACCGGATCGCCGCGCGCATCGCCGAGGTCAACGGCCTCGTCGCCGAGATCGCCACCGGCACCGAGACCCAGGCCGCCAACCTCCAGCAGGTCAACGGCGCCGTCAACGACATGGACAAGATGACGCAGCAGAACGCCGCCATGGTCGAGCAGTCGACCGCCGCCGCGCGCAGCCTCGCGTCGGAAGCCGACGAACTCGCCGCGCTCGTCGCCCGCTTCCGCCTCTCCGCCCAGGGCCGGACCGCGCCCGCCCCAAACCACCAGCCCGCACCCCCCAGAACCGCCCCGCGCCCCGCACGCGCCGCCCCCGCCACCCACGGCAACCTCGCCCTCAAAACCGAACCCAGCGACGAAGACTGGACCGAGTTCTGAACGCCGATCCGCGTCGCCTACCGCCGCCTTTCCCGGCGAAAGGCGGCGGGTGTCGTGCCCACATGCTGCCGGAACATGCGCGTGAAATGCGCGTGATCGGCATAGCCCACCGCCGCCGCGACATCGGCGATGGCAAGATCGGTCGCCGCGAGCATCGCCATGGCGCGCTCGATCCGCCGGCCGATCTGGTAGCGGTGCGGCGGCAGCCCGGTGCTCAATTTGAACGCCCGCGCGAAGTGAAAGGGCGACAGCGACACCGCCGCCGCGAGTGCTGTGAGCGAAACCTTTTCATCGAGGGCGTCCATCATGTCGCGCGCCCGCCGCAATTGCCACGGCGCCAGGCCACCGCCCCGCCGGGCCTCGGCCGCTGACGCCGGCTTGGCTAACAGCAGACGCTCGACGAGCAGCATGGCGCGCGCCTCCATCTCCACCACCGTCGCCGACCTCCGGGCGGCATGGACATAGTCGAGCGCGCGCCGATCAAGCTCGACATCCGGCATGAAGATCAGGTCATCCCTCAACCCGGCCGAGAGAACGCAGCCCTCGTCCCGAAGCGACTCGGCGATCGGCTGAACGAGGCTGTCGGGCAGATAGATCTGGGCGAATTCGACGGCATTCAAAGCCGTGAAGTGATTGGGCGTCCCCGCGATCTGGAGGGCCGAGGCCGATCCGGCACTCTCGTGTCCGCGTCTTGTGCCCCAATCGCAGCGAACCGTGCCGCCGGCCAGCCGTACCGCCAGCAGCGTCTCGGGAATGGCATCGATCCAGGCTTCCTCACCGAACCCGTCCGGCGCGCGGAACAGTCCGACGACGGCGGTCCAGTCCTGCTCCACGCCAAGCAATGCCGCCCACGGATCGACTGTCTGCCGCTGATGCGCGAAAAAGTCGTGCATCCTGTCAGGAGGCGCGTCCGTCATGCGCGCCAAGCCCCGTCCTCATGCCCCCGGTGCATCCGTCCTCGCGCTCCGACCGTCCGATGACGCAAGCGTCATGCCATAGAGCGTAACGAAATGCACCCATCCTCGAACGAAGCCTCAGTCCCGAGGGGCGGTCCGCTCCTGTCGATGGCCGAGCCAATCGACCAGTTCGCCGCCCACATCGCCGATCCGCGTGACGCCCATCAGCGCCATGTCGCGGGCGATTTCGTCGCGCAGCAGGGCGAGCGCGTGGGCGACGCCCGCCTCGCCCCCGGCGGCAAGGCCGTAGAGATAGGCGCGGCCGATCGAACAGGCATTGGCGCCCAGCGCGATCGCCTTGAGGACGTGCGTCCCGCGCCGGACCCCGCCGTCGACGATCAGCTCCACCCCGTCGCCGAGCGCGTCGCGGATGCGCGCCACCAGCTCCACCGGCGCCATCGCCCCGTCGAGCTGCCGCCCGCCATGGTTGGAGATCATGAGCGCGCTCGCTCCCGCGTCGACCGCCCGGCGCGCGTCGGTGATCGACTGCACGCCCTTGATGACGAACGGCCCCGGCCACATCGCCCGCAGCGCCGCCGCGTCGGCCCAGCTCGCGGTGCGGTCGAACTGGCTGTTGACATAGTCGATCAGCGACATGCCGCCGCCCGCCAGCGCGTCGACACGGTGCGCCACGTTCCTGATGTTGAAATCGCCGTCGCGCAGATAATCGAGCGCCCAGCCCGGATGCGCGGCGAAGCTCGCGAGGCTGGCGAGCGTGAAGCGCGGCGGCATGGTCATGCCGGTGACGCGGTCGCGCTCCCGGTTGCCGGCGAGCGGCGTGTCGATGGTGAGGCAGAGCGCGTCGTAGCGCGCGTCGATGCAGCGCTGGACGAACTCGGCGGTGAGCCCCTTGTCGCGGAACAGATAGACCTGGAACATCTTGGGTCCGTCGCTCGCCACCGCGACGTCTTCCAGCGTGGTCGTCGCCATGGTCGACAGCGCATAGAGCGTGCCCGCCGCCGCCGCCGCGCGCGCGACGGCCCGCTCGGCGCCGATGTGAAACAGCCGCGACATGCCGGTGGGCGCGCAGAAAAAGGGCAGCGCGAGCTTTTGCCCCAGCACCCTCGTCGACAGGTCGATCGCCGACACGTCGCACAGCGTCCGCGGGAGCAGCGCGTAATCGTCGAACGCGGCGGTGTTGCGCCGCAGCGTCACCTCGTCATCGGCGCCGCCGTCGATATAATGAAACAGGGGCGCCGGCAGCTTGCGCCACGCGAGGTGACGCAGGTCGGCGATGCTGAAGCAGCGCGACAGGCGACGCGGCGAACGGCGGGGGCGCGCGGTCATCGTTCGGGGCGGCACGGACGGAGCGCGGCCCCGCGCCCACCGGACAAATGGTTCAAGGTCGCACGCCCCCCTCGCCCAAGCCCGTGCCCGCTCGCGGGGCACGCCCGCGTCGATTAGGCGAGCGGCCCATGAAAGGGAATAGGCTTTCGGGCGTGCAAGCGCGCCGTCCGCCGTCCGCCGTCCGCCGTGCGCCGTGCGCCGCGCCCCTCGCCCGGCCCCTGGCGGCGCCGATTGACGACGGCGGGCGAACGCGCCGCATCACGCCCTCCCCAACCGCGCCGGCGACCGGCAGGACACTTGTCAGACGCGGAGGTCTCGCTAGGATCAATGACGGGGGAGCCAGGAATGGAGCCAACGGGCACAGTGGCGCTCATCGCCAGCACCGCACGCGATCTCGCGCGCCATGGCGCCATCGCGCCGATGCGTGGCGGTCGAGCGGGAAACGGCCTGGCCAGGCGCCGGCGCCATTCCGCCAGGCATGATCGCGGCCGGCCGCGGCGCGATCGTCGGCGGCGGGAATCCGCGGACCGATGGCGGCCGTTCACTGGTCCATCATGACCAAGGCAAAGGAAGCGGCGATGCCGATACGGGAGCAGATGGCGGTGGCGGTTGCCGTCCCGGCCATGGACAAACTTGGCGAGGGCGCGTTCTGGTGCCCGGACGAGGCGGCGCTCTACTGGCTGGACGTGCCGATGCCCTCGCGCATCCACCGCCTGCATCCCGCCAGCGGGACGCATGACGAATGGCCGATGCGCGAGATGGTCGCCTCGATGGCCAAGCGCCCGGACGGCACCTTGCTGGTGGCCTCGCATCACGGGCTCAACAGCTTCGATCCGCGCACCGGCAGCCTGACCCGCCTCGCCGCGCCGGAGGCCCATTTGCCCGACAACCGCAGCAACGACGGCGCGCCGGACGCCAGGGGCCGCTTCTGGTACGGCACGATGTGCAACAACATCGCGGCGGACGGCAGCTATTTCGATCGCGGCCTCGCCAGCGGCATCCTGTGGAAGGTCGAGCCCGATCTCACCGCCACGCCGATGGTCGAGGGGATCGGCATTTCCAACGCCGTCGCGTTCAGCCCCGACAACCGGACCTTCTATTTCGCCGACACCATCCAGGAGACGATCTACGCCTTCGATTTCGACATCGAGACCGGCACGCTCGGCGAACGGCGGGTTTTCGCGGGGCCACAGGGCGACGGGCTGGGCTATCCCGACGGCGCCTGCATCGACGCGGAGGGTTATCTGTGGAACGCGCGCTGGGAAGGCGCGTGCGTCATCCGCTTCGCGCCCGACGGCCGCGTCGACCGCATCGTCGCCATTCCCGCCAGCCGGGTGACGAGCTGCGCCTTTGGCGGCGACGCGCTCGACACACTCTATGTCACCACCTCGCGCCTGCATCTGGGCGACGAGGAACTGCGGCGCTATCCCGACGCGGGCGCGCTGTTCTCGTTCAGGCCCGGCGTGCGGGGTCTCAAACGTCCGTCGTTCGGCCCGAAACCATCGGATCAGGCATGATCCGGCCCTAGCCGCCCCGCTCGAGCGCCGCGACGATGTGCTGCGCGAGGCGGTGCGCGGTCGGCGAGAGGCCGGGCGCCTCGATCAGCGCGATTTCCGTGTCGTAGAGCGGCGGCAGGTCGGGATCGTCGGTGATCGCGGTGAGATAGGGCGGCACCATCTCGCGCGGGAGCACGGTGATGCCGAGCCCCGCGTTCACCGCCGACTGCGCGCCGGCGAGGCTGGTCGAGGTATAGGCGATCCGCCACCGCCGCCCGACCGCCTCCAGCGCGTCGACCGCGCGCTTCCTGTAGACGCAGGGCTCGGGCGAGACGATGAGCGGCACCGTTTCCAGCTCCGCCGCCGCCCGCTGGTCGCGCGCGACCCACACCAAAGGCTCGCGCCACACCCGCACCCCCTCCAGCGCCGCCGAAGGCTCGCGCTTGACGAGGACGAGGTCGAAGGCGCCGTCATGGAAGGCCTTGACGAGGTTGAGCGTCAGGTCGCACGTCACCTCCAGTTCCACGAGCGGATGCGCCTTGGCAAAGGCGGCGAGCACGGCGGGGAGATGCGCCGTCGCGAAATCCTCCGGTACGCCAAGCCGCACGCGGCCGGTCATGTCGGGCTCGAACAGGTCGGCGATCGCCGCGTCGTTGAGGCGCAGGAGCTGGCGCGCGGGGCCGAGCAGCCGCTCCCCCTCCCCCGTCAGGCTCAGCGAGCGGGGGGTGCGGGCAAAAAGCGCGCGGCCAAGCTGATCCTCAAGCCGCTTGACCTGCAGGCTGATCGTCGACTGCGTGCGCCCCAGTCGCTCGCCGGCGCGGGTGAAGCTGCCGGTCTCGGCAATGGTGACGAAGCAGCGGAGCAGGTCGAGGTCGAGCGTGCGGGTCGCGGGCATGGGCCCATATTGGCCGGAGCATTTCCAAAGTCAATGATAACCATTTTTATAACTCGTTTTACCAATGATTGCCCGGCGATCATAGCGGCGCTCCGAAAGGGGATGACGATGACGCCAGTGCCGACCAGCCACCCGACCGAGAGGCTCGCCCTCCCCCTCGCCGCGCTCGCCGCGGCGGGACTGGCGGCGCTGACCGCCGCCGGCCGGATGCCCGACGGGCTGTCACTCGCGATCGCCGGGCTGACGCTGTTCGTCGGCGGGATCGTCGTCGCCTTCTCGCACCGCTACATGCGGACCGATCGCCGCCGCGCGGGCTTCCACCTGCGCGTCGCGCTGCTGGTGGCGAGCGTGCTGCTGTTCGTGCTGACCGGGAATGTCCTCGTGATGGCGGCGGGCTGGCTCGCGAGCGGCTGGCTGCTCGCCGGCCTCATCGGCCATGGCGGCGACTGGGCCGAGGCACGGGCGGCGGCGCGGCGGGCGCGGCTCTCCTTCCTCGCCGGCGACGGCGCGCTGATCGTGGCGCTGGCGATCCTGTGCGGCCATGCGGGATCGCTCGATCTCGACACGGTGGTCGCCGCCGCCGCGACGCTTCCGAAGGGCGGGGCGCTCGCCGCCGCGCTGCTGCTGCTCGCCGCCGCCGCCGCGCGCTGCGCGCTGCCGCCCTTCGCGGGCTGGCTGCTTTCCTCGATGACCGCGCCGACGCCGGTGTCGGCGCTGATGCACGCGGGGCTCGTCAATGCCGGCGGCTTCCTCCTCATCCGCTTCGCCCCGCTGTTCGAGAACGCGCCCGAAGCGCGCATCGCCGCCGTGCTCATCGGCCTCTTCGCCGCGATCCACGGCATCGGCATCATGGCGGTGCGGCCGGATATCAAGCGCTCGCTCGCCGGATCGACGGTGTCGCAGATGGGCTTCATGATCATGTCCTGCGGCCTGGGCGCCTATGCCGCGGCGCTGTGGCACATCGTCGCCCACGGCCTGTTCAAGGCGTGGCTGTTCCTCGGCTCGGGCTCGGCGGTGGGAATGAAGGCGGCCAAGGCACCCGCCCTGCCCGGCCGCTGGACGCCCGCGATCATCGCCGCGACGACGCTTGCCGCAGGGGTGGCGCTGGTCGCCACCGGAGAGGGCGGCGCGAATCTGGTGCCGCTGCTCCTCGCCATCGCCACCGGCGCGACCGTGCTGCTCGCGAGCCTCAGGCCGGCGCTGCCCGCCAAGGCCCGGCTCTCGGCCATGCTGCTGCTTGCCGCGCTCGTCGGCGCGCACGGCCTTGGCTACCTCGCCATGCAGGCGATTGTCCGCCCCGACGCGCCCGCCGCATTGCCCGCCGCCGCGCCGCTCGTGCTGCTCGCCGCCTTCCTGGCCTCATGGGTCTGGCAGCAGCGGGTGCGGACGCTGCCCCCCGCCCTCTACGTCCGGCTGCTCAACGCCGGCAGCCTCAAGCCCGCCACCCAGGGAGACGCCTGATGACCGTCACGAGCCTTGTCGCCGCGCCCGAGCCGCAGCTCACCCGCACCGAGGTCGCCGGCCTCGTCGCCCTCGCCGCGCGCACCGTGCCGCCGCTCTGGCCGCTCGAAAGCGCGATCGCGGTCAACCCGCTCGCCGGCTTCGAGCATCTGCCCTTCGCCGAGGCGGTGACGCAGGGCGCCCGCCGCTTCGGCGCGCGGGAGACCCTGCCACTGGCGCAATGGCGGCAATTGCTGGCGGCGGGGCGGATCGAGCGGGCGGCGCTCGCGGATGCAGCGGCCGATGCGCTGGGCGATAGCGCGCGCGAGCCGATCGCGCCGGGCGTCAGCGCGCACGACCTGCTGATGGCGCGGCTGCTCGACCTTCCCGTTGCCGCATCCGCCCTCGTTCCGGCGGTGCCGACGCCCGATATCGCTTTCCTCGCCAAATGGTGCGCGGCCTTCTTCGACCAGGGATCGGCGGCGAGCCCGATGCCGCATCGCGCGCTCGGCCTCTATCGCGCCGTGCTGGCGCTGGCCGCGCATGATGCCGAGTTCCACGCGCTCACCGGCGATACCGGCGCGGCGCTGCTGCTCAGCGTTCCGCGCGATCCGCTCGACGCGATCGCGGAGGGGCTGGCGGCGCTCGGCGTGGCGCCCGGCGCCGGACGCGAGCGGCTCGCCGCCCATGTCGCGCGGATGCCGGGCTGGGCGGGCCATATCCGCTGGCGGACCGAGAATGCCGATCGCGATTATGCCGCCGGCGCCCCCGCCGACATGGCCGACCTGCTCGCGCTCTGGCTGCTGCTCGATCGCGCCGGGGCGGTGAGCGCGCCGGTCTCCGCTCCCGAACCCGTCGATGTCAGCGAGGCGCTCGCCGCGCATCTCGGCTTCGCGCCCGTCACGCTGGCGCCGGCCGGACGCGCTCTGCTCGCCAGCATCGCGCGGATGGACGGGAGCGCGCTCGGTGCCATCTTCATGGCCGCCGCCGAACGCGGCTATCGCGACAGCCTCGTCCCCCGCCTCGCCGCCGCCGCCAGGGGGATCGCGCCGGCCGCCACACCCGACGCCCAGCTCCTCTTCTGCATCGACGTGCGTTCCGAGCCGTTCCGGCGCGCGCTGGAGGCGGAGGGGGCGTATGAGACACTCGGCTATGCCGGCTTCTTCGGCCTGCCTGTCGCGCTGCACAAGCATGGCGAGGCGCGGCGGCGGCGGTTCCTGCCGGTGCTGCTCGCGCCGCAGCACGACGTCGCCGAGGCGCCGCGCCCCGGCCATGAGGCGCAGGCGGCCGCCTTCGCCGGCGCCCAGGCGCGCGACCGGCATGTCGGCGCGCTGTTCGACACCGCCAAGCTCGGCACCGCCACCGCCTATGCCGCCGCGGAGGCGACCGGGCCGCTCGCGGGCGTGCTGATGGCCGCGCGCACGCTCGCGCCCCGGCTCGTCGACCGGATCGGCGCCGCGCTGAAGCCGGACCGCGCCGCCACGCTCGCCCCTTCGCTCGACGTGCCGGTGCACGGTCACCGCGCGCCCTTCAGCCTGGAGGAGAAGATCGGCTACGCCACCGCGCTCTACCGGCTCACCGGCCTGTCGCCCCGGACGGCGCGGCTGGTGGTGCTGCTCGGCCATGGCGGCTGCGCGGTCAACAATCCCTATGCCGCCGCGCTCGATTGCGGCGCGTGCGGGGGCCATGCCGGCGGCGCCAACGCCCGGATGATCGCCGCGATGCTCAACGACCCGGCGGTGCGCGAGGCGCTGGTCGCGCGCGGTGTCGCATGGCCGGAGGACACGATCTTCGTCGCCGGGGAGCACGACACGACCACCGATCGCGTCACGCTGTTCGACCGGGACGACGTCCCCGCCAGCCACCAGGCCGAGCTGGCGACGCTCGCCGCCGCGCTCGACCGCGCCGGGGACGCCAACCGCGCGCGCCGGGCGACGCTGCTCGGGCGGAGCGCCGACGATCTCCTCACCGGCGCGCTGCACTGGGGCGAGGTGCGGCCCGAATGGGGGCTTGCCGGCAACGCGGCCTTCATCGTCGGCCCGCGCGCGCTGACGCGGACCCTCGACCTGGAGGGACGCTGCTTCCTCCACAGCTATGACTGGAAAGGCGACGGTGACGGCACCGCGCTCACCACCATCCTCACCGCGCCGATGGTCGTCGCGCAGTGGATCAACGGCCAGTATCTCTTCTCGACGCTGGACAACGAGCGCTACGGCGCCGGCGACAAGGTGACGCAGAACGTCATCGGCGGCATCGGCGTGGTGCAGGGCAATGGCGGCGACCTCAAGGTCGGGCTGCCGCGCCAGTCGCTGTTCACCGACGACGGCACGCCCTATCACGTCCCGCAGCGGCTGCTGACCATCGTTCTCGCGCCTTATGAACGGGTGGCGGCGGTGGTCGCCGCCAACGACATCCTGCAGCGCCTGTTCGGCAATGGCTGGGTGAGCCTCATGGTCATCGACCCGGTGACCGGGCAGGCGCGCGCATGGCCCAGCGAGCCCGAAGCGGCGCCCGCCGCCACCCACATACCGACCCCAATCCTTGCGGAGGCTCTTCCATGACACAGAACGCCCTCGACGGTCTCAAGCTCCACCGTCTCAAGAAGATCGAAATCGTCATCCATGCCGAGGACCAGAGCCTCGTCGAGGCGCTGCTCAAGGCGGCCGGGGTCGGCGGCTGGACGATGATCCGCGATGTCGCCGGCATGGGCCATGGCGGCTTCCATTCGGGCAAGTCGATCTTCAACGACGCGAGCGGCCTCGTCATGTTCGTGGGCATCGCCGACGCGGCGGGCATCGGCGAGGTGGCGCGCGGCCTCGCCCGCCTGTTCCAGGACCGGCCCGGCGTCACCTTCCTCTCCGACGTGGAGGTAATGCGCTCCGATTACTTCGCGCGCGCGGAGGCGGAGGGGCGGTAGGCCGGGGCCGACGCGCCTGGCGGGGGGGGGACGGGCTGCCCCGCTCAGTAACTCCGCCCGACCAGCACGCGCTCGACCGCCGGGGCGCCGGTGAACACGCAGGCGCCCTCGGCCGGCGCCGCGTCCAGCGGCACGTTGCGGAGCGTCAGCCTCTCGGCCTTGAGCCAGGCGACGACCGCGTCGAGCGCGGCGCCGGTCGGCCGTGCCCACGCCACCTCCGCCCAGCCCGGCCTGTCGCTGGCGGTGAAAAAGGCGGCGAGCGCGTCCTTGTCCGCGATGTCGCGGCGGATATGGCCATCGAGGAAGGCACGCGCCTGCCCATGGAGGCTGTCCTGCACCGCGCCGAGCAGTCCGGCGGCCTGCGCCACGAAATCCGCGCGCGGCACGATGCGGCTGTCGAGCTTGCCCGCCTCGGTATAGAGCCGGTCGCGGCGGATCACCGACACCGCCTCGCCGGCGGCGTCGCGCGGGCCGACCTCGACGACGAGCGGCGCGCCCTTCTTGACCCAGGACCAGCGCTTCGTCGCCGCCTTGACCGGCCGCCGGTCGAGCAGCGCGCGCACCGGCTCGCCGAACGCGGTGAGCCTGGCGAGATCGCGCCGCAGCGCCTCGCAATAAGCGAGCACCGCCTCGTCCTCCGGCGTCTCGCGCAGCATCGGCACGATGACGATCTGCCAGGGCGCGATGCGCGGGGGGACGCGCAGCCCGTCGTCGTCGCCATGCACCATGATGACTCCGCCGATCAGCCGGGTCGACACGCCCCAGCTCGTTGTCCTCGCCAGCTCCTGCTCGCCGGCGCTGTTCTGGAAGCGGATGTTCTGCGCGGCGGAAAAGGTCGTGCCGAGGAAGTGCGAGGTACCGGCCTGCAGCGCCTTGCCGTCCTGCATCATCGCCTCGATCGAATAGGTCGCGACGGCGCCGGGGAAGCGCTCGTTCTCCGGCTTCTCGCCCGCCACCACCGGCAGCGCGAGGCACTGCTCGACGAAGTCGCGATAGACCTCCAGCATCCGCATCGTTTCCTCGCGCGCCTCGGCTTCGCTGGCGTGCGCGGTATGGCCTTCCTGCCAGAGGAACTCGCTGGTGCGCAGGAACATGCGCGTGCGCATCTCCCAGCGCACGACATTGGCCCACTGGTTGATGAGCACGGGGAGGTCGCGCCAGCTCTGCACCCAGCGGCTGAAGGCGGCGCCGATCACCGTCTCCGATGTCGGCCGCACGACCAGCGGCTCCTCGAGCCTCGCCTCGGGATCGGGGACGAGCCGGCCGTCCTGCTGGATCAGGCGGTGATGGGTGACGACCGCCATCTCCTTGGCGAAGCCGTCGACATGCTCGGCCTCCTTCTCGAAATAGGAGAGCGGGATGAACAGCGGGAAATAACAGTTGTCGTGGCCGGTCGCCTTGATCCGGTCGTCGAGCAGCTTCTGGATGCGTTCCCAGATGCCATAGCCCCACGGCCGGATGACCATGCACCCGCGCACACCGCTGTCCTCGGCAAGATCGGCTTCGGTGATGACGGCCTGATACCAGGCGGCGAAATCCTGTTCCCGCGTGACGGGGAGCGCGTGCTTGATCGACATGGCGCCCCCTTAGAGTGTCGCGGCGCGGGGGGGAAGGGGCGGAAAGCCCTGCCCTATTCCGACAGCTTCTCGATCTTCGCAGTCAGCGCCGCGAGCTGCGCCTTCAACTGCGCGACCTCGTCGGCGGCGGCGGCGCCCTTGTCCTTGTCGTGATGATCGAGCGGGTTGAAGGCGCTGGCGGCGGCGCTGAACATTTCCATGTTGCGCTTGGCGATCTCGGCGAAGGGGCCGGTGGCGAAGGCGCCCTGCATCGCCTGCTGGAACTGGAGCTGGTTCTTGCGGAACGCCTCCATGCTCGCCTCGAGATATTGCGGCACCATCGACTGCATCGAATTGCCGTAGAGCGAGATGAGCTGGCGGAGGAAATTGACCGGCAGCATCGTCTCCCCGCCGCGCTGCTCCTCCTCCATGATGATCTGGGTGAGGACGCTGTGGGTGATATCCTCGCCGGTTTTCGCGTCCACGACGACAAATTCCCGCCCCTCGCGCGTCATTTGCGAGAGCAGGTCGAGCGTGATGTAACTCGACGTTTCGGTATTGTAGAGTCGCCGATTCGCGTATTTCTTGATGACGACGGCGTCCGACTCGTCCGAGGATTTCGACTTGGCCATGATTGAGGCTCCGACCCCTGTTTCATCCGGTCTAGCACCTTTCCATGCGGCACCGCAACATGGGCCGCGCCCGCTGCCGCTGTTCCTGCACATTCTCTGGTCACAGACCGGGGGCAACCCGGTTTTGCGCGCGCAATCGCTGGCCGGGCTGCGGCGTTACCAGCACGCGGAGCGCCGGCCGCGCCAGCATGAGCGCCAGATCTCGGTCCGCCACGGCCGCGCGAGACTGCTCCATTATGGAGCAGGTGCAAAAGGGGGCGGCGCGCCGGTCGTTCTCATCCCCTCGCTCATCAACCCGCCCGACGTGCTCGACCTCGACGAGGGCACGTCGCTGCTGCGCTTCCTGATCGGCGAGGGGCTGGACGCGCATCTGCTCGACTGGGGCGCGCCGACAGCCGAAGACGTCGGGCAGGACATCGGCGGCCATGTCACCGACCTCCTGCTGCCGCTGCTGGCGCGGCTCGGCCGGCCGGCGCTGCTCGTGGGCTACTGTCTTGGCGGGACGATGGCGCTCGCGGCGGCCGCCTGCGCGCCCGATCGCGTGGCGGGGGTCGCGACGATCGCCGCGCCGTGGCGCTTCGCGGGCTATGACGGGACGTTCCGCGGCCAGATCGCCGCGCTCTGGGCCGAGGCGCGGCCGACCTGCGCGGCGCTGGGCTGCGTGCCGATGGAAGTGCTCCAGACCGGCTTCTGGAACCTCGATCCCGCCCGCACCGTCCGCAAGTTCGCGCGCTATGCCGGGCTGCCCGAGGACAGCGGCGCGGCCCGCGCCTTTGAAACGCTGGAGGACTGGGCGAACGAGGGCGCCCCGCTCACCCTCGCCGCCGGGCGCGACCTTGTCGAGCATTTCTACGGCGCCGACGGGCCGGGAACCGGCGGCTGGCGCGTCGGCGGGGTGGCGGTCGATCCGGCGGCGCTTGCCTGCCCCAGCCTCGGCATCCGTTCGACCACCGACCGGCTCGTCCCCGCCGCCGCCGCGCCGCCGGCGCACGAGACGCTTTCGCTCGCGCTCGGCCACGTCGGCATGGTCGTCGGGCGGCAGGGGCCGGAGGCGCTGTGGCGGCCGCTGGCCGGCTGGCTTTCCCGGCAGGCGGGCGGGTGCTAAGGGCGCGACGATCCTTCCCATGATTGCCCGGAGTCGCACCCCATGACCGACATCGTCATCACCGCCGCCAAGCGCACGCCCGTCGGCAGCTTCCTCGGCGCGTTCGCGACCACGCCCGCGCATGAACTCGGCCGCGTCGCGATCCTCGCCGCGCTGGAGCAGGCGGGCGTCGCGCCGGACGAGGTGTCCGAGGTGGTGCTCGGCCAGGTGCTGACCGCCGCGCAGGGCCAGAACCCGGCGCGCCAGGCCGCCGTCAACGCCGGCATTCCCGTCGAGCGCACCGCCTATGGCATCAACCAGGTGTGCGGATCGGGCCTGCGCGCCGTCGCGCTCGCCACGCAGGCGATCCAGGCCGGCGACGCCACGATCATGGTCGCGGGCGGGCAGGAAAGCATGTCGCTCGCCACCCACGCGCAGGCGATGCGCGCGGGCACCAAGATGGGCAATGTCAGCCTCGTCGACACGATGGTGTTCGACGGCCTCACCGACGCGTTCAACCTCTATCACATGGGCATCACGGCAGAGAATGTCGCCGAGAAGTACCAGATCACGCGCGAGGATCAGGACCGGCTCGCCGTCACCAGCCAGAACCGGGCCGAGGCGGCGCGCGCCGCCGGGCGCTTCGTCGACGAGATCGCGCCGGTGACGGTCAGGGGCCGCAAGGGCGACACGATCGTCGATCAGGACGAATATATCCGCGCCGGCGCGACGCTGGAGGCGATGGCGGGGCTCAGGCCCGCGTTCAGGAAGGACGGCGGCACCGTCACGGCGGGCAACGCGAGCGGCATCAACGACGGCGCCGCCGCGCTCGTCCTCATGCACGCCGACGAGGCGGCGCGGCGCGGCGCCCCGGTGCTCGGCCGCGTCGCCTCCTGGGCGACCTGCGGCGTCGATCCCGCCATCATGGGCATCGGCCCCGCCCCGGCGAGCCGCCGCGCGCTCGAAAAGGCGGGCTGGACGGTCGCCGACCTCGACCTCATCGAGGCCAACGAGGCCTTCGCCGCGCAGGCCGCCGCCGTCACCCGCGAACTGGGCCTCGACCCCGAGAAGGTCAACGTCAACGGCGGCGCCATCGCCATCGGCCACCCGATCGGCGCCTCGGGCGCGCGCATCCTGACGACGCTGCTGCACGAAATGGGACGCCGCGACGCCAGGAAGGGCTTGGCGACGCTGTGCATCGGCGGCGGCATGGGCATCGCCCTGTGCATCGAGCGGTGAGCGGCCATCGTCACCAGTAGCTCTGCGCCCATGACAACGCGGTTCGCCAAGATGCATGGCCTCGGCAACGACTTCGTCGTCATCGACGCGCGCGAGGCGCCGGTGGCGATGGAGGCGGGGCTGGCGCGCGCCATCGCGGACCGGCACGCCGGCATCGGCTGCGACCAGCTCATCCTCATCGAGAGCAGCGAAGCGGCCGACGTCGCCATGCGCATCTTCAACGCCGACGGCGGCGAGGTCGAGGCGTGCGGCAATGCCAGCCGCTGCGTGCCATTGTTCGTCGGCCGCGACGTGACCATCCGCACCAGTGGCGGCATCATCGCGGCGCGGCGGACGAGCGACGGCGCCACCGTCGACATGGGCGCGCCGCGCTTCGAGTGGGACGCGATCCCGCTCGCCTACGCCATGGACACGCTCGCGCTGCCGGTGAGCTGGGAAGACCTGCCCGCCCCCGCCTGCGTCAACGTCGGCAACCCGCATGTCGTCTTCGTCCTCGACGATCTCGACGCCTGGCCGCTCGACCGGCTGGGGCCGCTGATCGAGACCGATCCGCTCTTCCCCGCGCGCGTCAACGTCAACTTCGCCCAAGTCCTCGCGCCCGGTCATCTGCGACTGATCGTGTGGGAGCGTGGCGTCGGCTTCACCCGCGCCTGCGGCACCGGCGCCTGCGCCACCGCCGTCGCGGCGATCCGCCGGCGGCTGTGCGCGGGCCCGGTGCGCGTGAGCCTGCCGGGCGGCGATCTCGTCATCGACTGGGCGAGCGGCGGCCCGATCCTGATGTCCGGCCCCGCCACCCACGTCTTCGACGGCACCATCGACCTCGCCACGCTGCGATGAGCGGCCCGGAGGTCATCACCCTCGGCTGCCGGCTCAACATCGCCGAGAGCGAGGCGATGCGCCAGCGCGCGGCGGGGCGCGACGACCTCGTCATCGTCAACAGCTGCGCGGTGACCGCCGAGGCGGTGCGACAGACGCGGCAGGCGATCCGCCGCGCCGCCCGCCGCCGCCCCGACGCGCGCATTGTCGTCACCGGCTGCGCGGCGCAGATCGATCCGCGGGCGTTCGCGGCGATGCCCGAAGTGGCGGGGGTGGTGGGCAATGCGGATAAGCTTAAATCGCTGCCGTTCGCTTCGAGCGAAGTCGAGAAGCGCTGGCGCCAACGTGTCTCGACTTCGCTCGACACGAACGGGGGTCTGGTCAGCGACATCATGGCTGTCCGAACCATGCAACCGCACGAGGTCACGAGCTTTGCCGAGCGCGTGCGCGGCTTCGTGGGCGTGCAGACGGGCTGCGACCATCGCTGCACCTTCTGCGTGATCCCCTATGGCCGCGGGAACAGCCGCTCGGCCCCGGCGGGCGCCGTGATCGACCAGGTCAGGCGCATGGTCGATCAGGGCATCCGCGAGGTGGTGCTGACCGGGGTCGATCTCACCAGCTACGGCCCCGACCTCCCCGGCGGCCCGAGCCTCGGCCTCCTCGTCGAGCGTATCCTCGCCCAGGTGCCCGGCCTGCCGCGCCTGCGCCTCTCCTCGCTCGACAGCGTCGAGATCGACGAGCGGTTGTTCGACCTCGTGACCGGCGAGCCGCGCGTCATGCCGCATCTCCACCTCTCGCTCCAGGCGGGCGACGACATGATCCTCAAGCGGATGAAGCGCCGCCACAGCCGTGCGCAGGCGGTGGCGCTGGTCGGGCGGCTGCACGCCCGCCGGCCGGAGATCGCGATCGGCGCCGACATCATCGCCGGCTTCCCGACCGAGGATGACGCGATGGCCGCGCGCACGCTCGCGCTGGTCGCCGACTGCCGCATCGTCCACGGCCATATCTTCCCCTATTCGCCGCGCCCCGGCACCCCGGCCGCGCGGATGCCGCAGGTCGATCCCGCCGCGATCAGGGCGCGCGCCGCCCGTCTGCGCGCCGCCTGCGCCGAACAGCGCGAGGCATGGCTCGCCAGCCTCGTCGGCACCGAGCAGGCGGTCCTCGTGGAAAAGAGCGGCCTCGCGGGCCACGGCGAGAGCTTCGCGCCCGTGCGCCTGCCTTCCCCGCTCCCCGCCGGCGAAATCCGCCGCCTGCGCATCGCCGGGGTTGAGCAAGGCGCGCTGATCGCGCATGAGCCGGATCATGGCTGAACCAAGCTGGCGCGACAAACTGTTCGGAGGGCTGCGCCGCACGTCGGAGCGGCTGGGCGAGAATCTCTCGGGCCTGTTCACCAAGGCCGCGCTCGACGACCGGACGCTCGACGAGATCGAGGAGGCGCTGATCCTCACCGATCTCGGCCCGGCCATGGCCGCGCGCATCCGCGACCGCCTCGCCGAAGGGCGCTACAATCGCGAGCTGACCGAGGACTATCTGCGCGAGATCATTGCCGAGGAGATCGAGGCGGTGCTCCGCCCCGTTGCAAAGCCGCTCGAGATCGACGCCTTTCCCCGGCCGCAGGTGATCCTCGTGATCGGCGTCAACGGCTCGGGCAAGACGACCACGATCGCCAAGCTCGCGCACCTGTTCCAGGAGCAGGATTATGGCGTGATGCTCGCGGCGGGCGACACCTTCCGCGCCGCCGCCATCGGCCAGCTCCGCGTGTGGGCCGACCGCATCGGCACACCGATCGTCGCGGGCAGGGAAGGCGGTGACGCCGCCGGCCTCGTCTTCGAAGCGGTCAAACAGGCGACCGAGCAGGGCATCGACGTGCTCATCGTCGACACCGCCGGCCGGCTCCAGAACAAGCGCGAGCTGATGGACGAACTCGCCAAGATCCGCCGCGTCCTCGGCCGGCTCAACCCGGCGGCGCCGCATGATGTCGTCCTCGTCCTCGACGCGACCACGGGGCAGAACGCGCTCAGCCAGATCGAGGTGTTCCGCGAGGTGGCGAACGTGACCGGCCTCGTCATGACCAAGCTCGACGGCACCGCGCGCGGCGGGATGCTCGTCGCCGCGGCGGAAAAATACGGCCTCCCCATCCACGCGATCGGGGTGGGCGAAAAGATCGACGACCTGCGCCCCTTCGATCCGGCCGAACTGGCGCGCGCCATCGCGGGGACGGCCTATGCGCGCTGACGAGGCCAACGAAACGCCCGCCGACGGCGCGCCCGTCGCGGCGAAGGGCGAGAGCTGGCTCCCCTTCGCGCTCGATTTCGGGCCGCTGCTGAGCTTCTTCGTCGCGTTCAAGGTGGCGGGGACATACATCGGCACCGCCGTGTTCATGGTCGCGATCGCCATCGCCGTGCTCGTCTCGAAACTCAAGCTCGGCCGTGTCTCGCCGATGCTGTGGCTGTCGGCGGTGCTGGTGCTGTTCTTCGGCGCGCTGACGCTCTATTTCCACGACGAGGTCTTCATCCAGATCAAGCCGACGATCATCTACGGCTTCTTCGCCGCGATGCTGCTCGGCGGCTGGGCGACGGGGCGGCCGCTGCTCCGCTACCTGCTCCAGGCCGCCTATGACGGGCTGGACGGGGCGGGCTGGATGAAACTGTCGCGCAACTGGGGGCTGTTCTTCATCGTCCTTGCCATCGCCAATGAAGTGATGCGCGCGACGATGAGCTTCGACGCGTGGCTCTCGCTCAAAGTCTGGGGCGTCACCCTCGCCTCCTTCCTCTTCGCCGCCGCCAATGTGCCGATGCTGATGCGCCACGGGTTGCAGACAGAGCGCGAGAGCCGCTGAACCATTCGAGGCCGTCGCGGTCCCGGCGGCCTCGACCGGCGCCGACAGATCGTCACGGATCGGGGACTCGCGTCGGCGGCGACGTCCGACGCGATGTCCCGATCCGGCGACCTACATGATGACGCATCCCTTTTCCTTGGTGACGGACTCCCCGATGACCTTGTCGCGAACGCGGCAGACGGTCTTTATGGGCGTGATGCCCGTGAACGCCTGCCCGTCACCGATGAAGGTGTCAAAATTGCCGTTATGAGCGCCCCACAGGTCGACTACGAACGCCTTCTTGTCGGCGAGAAGACATTCTTGACCCGGCAGGAACGGATCCGTCTCGCTATTGTTGGCGACGACGAACCAATGCTCCCACCTTGCCATCGCGTCGCCCGCCTGCACGACATCGAGCGAGGCGGTGAATCTTGGTTCGGTCGTCAGCACATAGATTGCCAGGGCTGTGCTGCCATTGCATCTCAAGTCGGTCCCGATCTCCTTGGAGAAATGCGCGCCGAGTTTTACCCAGTATTGAGGGTCATTCTTCGGCAGATCGATTACCTTTTCCTCAACCTCGCCCTTGTTCCTGAACGCCTGTTGACCGAACAATGGGCTTGTCTTGACCATATCGCTCATGCTCTTGGCGACAGACATGTTGTTTTGGACACTCTTCCTATGATCTGAACTTGGACCGCTGATCGTTTCGTCGATCGTGAACTTTCTCGACTTAAACAGATTCAGGAGCGCTTGCTCGGCAATAATCATCTGCTCTTTCTTGTATGCCATCTTTGCTCTTCCCTATTCGGCGGGGGCGGCTGACGATAAGCTCGGCTGGTCCGGGCGCTCGGCAGCCTATGCGTTCACGCCGGATCAAGAAAGGTGCGATGACTCGCAAACGAACCAAGTCGGTGTCGGATGAATCGCCCCAGCCGGAGCGCTAGACGGCAGCACGCGATCACGGCTTGGCCTCTTGTTCGAGGTCTCCGGGGAGCCGGCGCAGCCAACAAGCCGACGCATCGGTGATCCGTCCCGGCGGCCGGCAGGGGGTCGAGCCCGATCCCCCGATCGCCGCAAAACCCTGCTTGACGCTGCGTCTGTTGCGGTGCAGCAAGACGGCATGGCCACCGCCCCGCCTCCGGTCTCGCAGAACCCCGACATCCGCTACCTCGGCCGGCTGCTGGGCGACGTCATCCGCTGCTATGGCGGCGAGCGGCTCTATCGCCAGACCGAATATATCCGCTCCACATCGGTCGACCGGGCACGCGGCGTGGCGGGCGCGGCGCTGGCCGACACCGGGCTCGCCGCGCTCACCCTCGACGATACCCTGGCGTTCGTGCGCGGGTTCATGCTGTTTTCCATGCTCGCCAACCTTGCCGAGGACCGGCAGGGCATCGCCGCCGAGCCGGGCGCCGACCTCGCCAGCGTGCTCGCGCGGCTGGAGGCGAGCGGCATCGGCCGCGACGCGGTCGCGCGGCTGCTCGACCGCGCGCTGATCGTCCCGGTGCTCACCGCCCACCCGACCGAAGTGCGGCGCAAGAGCATGATCGACCACAAGAACCGCATCGCCGAACTGATGCGGCTGCGCGACGCCGGCGCGCCCGAGACCGAACATGGCGACCGGATCGACGACGCGATCAGCCGCCAGATCGCGCTGCTGTGGCAGACGCGCCCGCTGCGCCGCGAGCGGCTTTATGTGCAGGACGAGATCGACAACGCCCTTTCCTATTTCCGCGACATCTTCATGCCGGTGCTGCCGGCGCTCTATGCCCGCTGGGACCGCGACATGGGCCGGCGGGTGGCGGGGTTCCTGCGGCTGGGGAGCTGGATCGGGGGCGATCGCGACGGCAATCCCTTCGTCCAGGCCGACCAGCTCCGCTCCGCGCTCGGCCGCGCGTGCGAGACGGTGCTCGGCCATTATCTCGATTGCCTGCACGAACTGGGCGCGCAGCTCTCGATCTCGAATGAACTCGCGGCCGTTCCCGCCGGGGTGCGCGATCTTGCCGCCGCGAGCGGGGACGAGGCGCCGAGCCGCCGCGACGAGCCCTATCGCCGCGCCATTACCGGCCTCTATGCCCGCATGGCCGCGACGCATGAGGCGCTGACCGGCCGCCCGCCGCCGCGCCCCTCCACCCTCCCCGCCGCGCCTTATGCCGATGCCGCGAGCTTCCGCGCCGATCTCCTGACGCTCGCACACGGCCTCGCGGCGGAGGGCAATGGCGCGCTGGCGCAGGGCGGCGCGCTCGCCCGCCTCATCCGCGCGGTCGAGCTGTTCGGCTTCCACCTCGCGACGCTCGACATGCGCCAGAACAGCGACGTGCACGAGCGCGTCGTCGCCGAGCTGCTCGCTCATGCCGGGGTCGAGGCGGACTATGCGGCGCTCGACGAGGAGGCGCGCGTCGCGCTCCTGCGCCGCGAACTGGCGACCAACCGGCCGCTGGGCGCCCGCTTCGCCACGCTGAGCGAGGAGACGGCCACGGAACTGGCGATCGTCGAGGCGGCGGCGGAGGCGCATCGCCGCTATGGCCCGCAGTGCATCACCCATTATCTCATCAGCAAGACCGACAGCCTCTCCGACCTGCTCGAGGTCAATCTGCTGCTCAGGGAAGCGGGCCTCTGGCGCGCCGCGACCGCCGACGCGCCCGCCCGCGCGCCGATCATGGCCGCGCCGCTGTTCGAGACGATCGCCGACCTCGAAAAGGCGCCGGCGATCATGCGCGCCTACTTCGCGCTGCCCGAATTGCGCGGCGCGGTGCGGACGCGCGGTCATCAGGAAGTGATGATCGGCTATTCGGACAGCAACAAGGACGGCGGCTACCTCACCTCCACCTGGAGCCTGCACGAGGCGAGCCGCGCGTTGCGCCCGGTGTTCGAGGAGGCGGGCGTCGCGATGCAGCTCTTTCACGGGCGCGGCGGCGCGGTCGGGCGCGGCGGCGGATCGGCCTTCGCCGCGATCCGCGCGCAGCCGCCCGGCACCGTGCAGGGCCGCATCCGCATCACCGAACAGGGCGAGGTGATCGCCGCCAAATATGGGACGCGCGAGAGCGCGATGACCAACCTCGAGGCGATGACGAGCGCCGCCGTGCTCGCGAGCCTCGAGCCCGCGCAGCTCTCGCCGGCGGACGAGGCGCGCTTCACCGCCGCGATGGCGCGGATGAGCGGGGCGGCGTTCCGCGCCTATCGCGACCTCGTCTACGGCACGGACGGCTTCCGCGACTTCTTCCGCCAGCTCACCCCGATCCAGGAGATCGCCGGGCTCAAGATCGGCTCGCGCCCGGCGAGCCGCACCAGGAGCGACAGGATCGAGGATCTGCGCGCGATCCCCTGGGTATTCAGCTGGGCGCAGGCGCGGGTGATGCTGCCCGGCTGGTATGGCGTGGGGCAGGCGCTGGCCGGCGAGGACAGGACGCTGCTGCGCGACATGGCGCGCGCGTGGCCGTTCTTCCGGGCGACGCTGGCGAACATGGAGATGGTCCTCGCCAAGTCCGACCTGTCGATCGCCGCGCGGTATCTGCCGCTGGTCGAGGACGAGGCGCTCGGCCGCGCCCTGTTCGGCCGTATCCGCGAGGGCTGGGATCTGGCGCAGGCCGGCCTGCTCGCCGCCACGGGCCAGTCGCGGCTGCTGGAGGCGCATCCGGCGCTCGACATGTCGATCCGCCTGCGTCTCCCCTATATCGAGCCGCTCAACCTGCTCCAGGTCGAACTGCTCAGGCGCCACCGCGCCGGCGAGGACGATCCCCGCATCCGCGAAGGCATCGAACTCTCGATCAACGCGATCGCGACGGCATTGCGGAACAGCGGATGACGATGTTCTCCCGCGAAAGCGGGCGGCCATGGCGCGGCACTCACCTTTCCCCCATGGACCCCCGCCTGCGCGGGGGAACAGGAGGTCAGAACCGCCGCACCCCTCGGCGCGGCGGCCCGTCCCGTCAGAACTTCGCGACGATGCCGGCCATCGGGCGGAACGAGTGGAAGTTGCCGAGCGTGTCGACCTGCACGCGCAGGCGGAGATTCTGGCGGCTCTGGGACAGCCCCATGTCGGCCGCCGACAGCTCGGTGCCGATGCCGTAGGTCACGCCGTCATAATCCTTGCTGTCCGGCCCCAGCGCGTCGAAATTGACCCACTGATAGCCGACCTTGGCGAAGAACATGCTGTCCTTGCCCGCGCGCAGGCCAACGCGGCCCGCCGCGCCATATTCCCAGTCGATGTCGCCCGACACGCCCTTGGTGGCATTGCCCTCGACCCCCAGGATCACCGGCCCGGCGTTGAAATTGACCCCCGCGAGACCCTCGGCGATCCAGCCGTGATAGTCGCCGGGGATGCCGGCGTTGTTACGCTCGTCGTCATAATCATTATAGCCGCCGAGCACGCCGACATAGGGCTCGATCGCGCGCGGTTTGGTGTCGCCCGCCATGTCTTGCGCATGTCCCGCGCCCGGTACGAAGCACGCGGCCGCCACGGCCGCCAGAAGCAGTCTCTTCATGTCTTTCGACCTTCTATCGTTTCAAAAGGTGCCGAGGCCCGAGCCCCGGCCGCGCACGCCGCGTCGCGGCCTGCGCGGGGGTAAGGGTCGAGGGCGGGGGATGGTTGCGCTGCGACCGCGAAAAGCCGCCGATCCTTGGCCGATGATGTATTCCGGCCACAGTTTGTGAACCGCGGATGAAGACGAGGCGGGCCGGACCGCCTTTCATGAACGGATGTTCAGGGGTCAATCGCGCCCAAAAGCGGACGACGCCGTGACATCACCCGCCCGCAACCCATGCCGATAGTGTCGAGCGGCGCCAGCGGCCGCGATACCGATCCGCCTTTTAGCTTACCACGGCCTTCAAAATCTTGCCCGGTTTCGCCGGCGGCTCGCCGACGGGGAGCGCGTCGACATGCTCCATGCCCGAGGCGACCACGCCCCAGACGGTGTATTGCCGGTCGAGGAAGGTCGCGTCGTCGAAGCAGATGAAGAACTGGCTGTTGGCGCTGTTGGGATTGGAGGCCCGCGCCATCGAGCAGACGCCGCGCACATGCGGCTCGGCATTGAACTCGGCCTTGAGGTCGGGAAGCTCGGACCCGCCCATGCCGGTGCCGGTCGGGTCGCCGCCCTGCGCCATGAAGCCGGGGATGACGCGGTGGAAGACCACATCGTCGTAAAAGCCCTGGCGGGCCAGCGTGGTGATCCGCTCGACATGGCCGGGCGCCAGATCGGGGCGCAGCGCGATGACGACATCGCCGCCGCTGTCGAGCGTCAGGGTGAGGGTCTCGTCGGCCATGTCGTGCTCCCGTTCCGGTTGGTCGGCGCCTCTATAGAGCGGCGGCCCGCGTTTGCAATTGCGCGGCGCATCGGCAAAAGGGGGCGCGGGCAGCAGGAAAGGCGGCGCATGGCAGAACCCGGCACGACCAACACCGCCGAGCCGCGGCCCGACAATCTCGACGCGGACGACCGGCTGAAGCCCGGCTTCGTGAGCGCGGTGCTCGACGCGGTGGAGGCCGGCGACGCCGCGCGGGCGCGCGAGCTGGCCGCCCCGCTCCACCCCGCCGACATCGCCGACCTCATCGAACTGGTCCCCGCCGACGAACGCGTCGACCTCGCCACCGCGCTCGGCGATCTGGTCGGCGCCGAGGTTCTCTCGGAACTCAACGATTATGTCCGCGAGACGCTGATCGAGGCGCTCGAGCCGGCGCAGCTCGCCGAACTCGCCTCGGAACTCGACACCGACGACGCCGTCGCGATCATCGAGGATCTGGAGGAGGCCGAGCAGCAGGCGGTGCTCGACGCGCTCGACCCGGAGGATCGCGCCGCGATCGAGAGCGCGCTCTCCTATCCCGAGGAATCCGCCGGCCGCCTCATGCAGCGCGACCTGATCGCGGTGCCCGCGCATATGACCGTCGGCCAGGTGATCGACTATCTGCGCGACAACCCCGATCTCACGACCGACTTCTGGGAAATCTTCGTCGTCGACGCGACGCACCGGCCGATCGGCACCTGCCAGCTCAGCTGGGTCATGCGCTGCCCGCGCGAGATCGCCATCGCCGACCTCATGAAGCGCGAGCAGACGCTGATCCCGGTCGACATGGACCAGGAGGAGGTGGCGCTGCGCTTCCAGAAATACGCCCTCATCTCGGCGGCGGTGGTCGATCCCGCCGGGCGGCTGGTGGGCATGATTACCGTCGACGACATCGTCCACATCATCAGCCAGGAAGCGGGCGAGGACATCCTGCGCCTGTCGGGCGCGGGCGATGGGGACATCAACGAGCCGCTTCTGCTCACCGTCCGTACGCGGCTCACCTGGCTCGTCGTCAATCTGGGGACGGCCATCCTCGCCGCGTCGGTCGTGGGCCTGTTCCAGGACGAGATCGCCCGCTTCGCCCTGCTCGCCGTGCTGATGCCGATCGTGTCGGGCATGGGCGGCAATGCCGGGACGCAGACGCTGGCGGTGGTGGTGCGCGCGATCGCGACCAATCAGCTCATCACGTCCAACACCGGGCGGATGATCCTGCGCGAATTTCGCATCGCCGCCACCAATGGCGCCGCGCTCGGCACGCTCATCGGCACCGGCACCTTCCTGCTCTACGGCCATGCCGATCTGGCACTGGTGATCGGGCTCGCGATGATTATCAACAATCTCGTCGCAGGGCTCGCCGGCGTGCTGGTGCCGCTGACGCTCGACCGCTTCGATGTCGATCCGGCGGTGTCCTCGGCGGTGTTCGTGACGATGATGACCGATGTGATGGGTTTTCTCTCCTTCCTCGGCCTTGCCGCGCTGTGGGGTCTTGCCGGCTGAGCCCATGGCCGCCACATCGGCGCCGATGCCGCTCCACCTGACCAAGATCGCCTTCGGCAGCGAAAGCCCAGCCACGCTGCGGGCCTGGCTCGAAAGCCACGCGGATGCGGGCGAGGCGCGGCTCACCACGCGCTACCTGCCCAAGCGGCACGGGGAGATGGCGGGCGGATCGCTCTACTGGATTCACAGCCACGTCCTCGTCGGGCGCAGCCCGCTGCTGGGGTTCGAGCAGCGGCCCGACGGCAGATACTGGATCCGGCTCCAACCGAGGTTGATTGCCGTCAAGCCCATGCCCCGCCGCGTTCATCAGGGCTGGCGCTATCTCGGCGCCGAGGATGCGCCGGCGGACATGGACGGCGGGTCGGGCGAAGCGGGGCTGCCCCCGGCGCTCGCGGGCGATCTGGCGCGGCTGGGCCTGATCTGAGCCGCCATGTTGCCGTGACGGCGCGAACGCAGGGCCACGAGCGCTGCGTCCGGGCGCTGTGGGTTCCCGTTTTCCCCGGAGCATGTTCCGCGGAGTTCCATTCTCCCCGACCACCGCGCTATAGCCAGCCGACTCGATCGCGCCGTCGCGACGATCGTCTGGGAACCAAGCCATGAAATTCTTCGTCGATACCGCCGACACCGCCGAAATCCGCGACCTTGCCGCCACCGGCCTGCTCGATGGCGTCACCACCAATCCCTCGCTGATCCACAAATCGGGCCGCAAGTTCCTCGAGGTGGTCGAGGAGATCTGCGGCCTCACCGACGGCCCGGTCTCGGCCGAGGTCGTCGCGCTCGATCATGCGGGGATGATGCGCGAGGCGGCGATCCTGCGCCGCATCGCGTCGAACGTCGCGATCAAGGTGCCGCTGACGATCGACGGGCTCAAGACGTGCAAGGCGCTGACAAGCGACGGCTGCATGGTCAATGTGACGCTCTGCTTCTCGGCCAACCAGGCGCTGCTCGCGGCCAAGGCGGGCGCGACCTTCATCTCGCCCTTCGTCGGCCGGCATGACGACAACGGCTTCGACGGCATGAAGCTCATCGAGGACATCCGCCTCATCTACGACAATTACGCCTTCGAGACGCAGATCCTCGCCGCCTCGCTCCGCCACCCGGTCCACATTCTCGACTGCGCCAAGATCGGCGCCGACGTCATCACCGCGCCGCCCGCCGTCATCAAGGCGCTGTTCAACCATGTGCTGACCGAAAAGGGCATCGCCGCCTTCATGGCCGACTGGGCCAAGACGGGGCAGACGATCGGCTGATTGTCCGGTGTTCCCCCGCGAAGGCGGGGGTGCATGGGTGGCGAGAGTCTGCCTGCCATGGACGGCCGCCTGCGCGGGAGAACGGAAGAGCAGCTTACCCCCCGAACCCCCTGGGCGCGGGATCGACGACCTCGATCGTCCCGGCGCCGACCTGCTGCACCTCGAGCGCGCGGTCGGCGACGCCGCTCGAATCGAAGCGGAACGCGCCGTCGATCCCGGCAAAGCCCTCCTTGTCGCCGAGCCGCGCGGTGGGGAAGGGCGTGCCGACCTTCCAGTCCTGCGCGATCCTTGCCGTCAGCAGGACCGAGTCGTAGCCGAGCGACGCGATGCGATAGGGTCCGGCGCGGTAGCTCGCGCGATACTTGGTCGCGAGCTGGCGGTAGAGCGCGTCGCTGACGCTCGCATACCAGGCGCCGCGCAGCGCCGGGCTGTCGGCGATCGCCGCGTCGGTGTTCCAAAGCTCGGTGCCGAGCAGCCGCGCGGTGGCGCCATGGGGCGACTTGCGCACCAGCGGCGCGGCCTGCAGCGCGATGCGGCCGGCGTCGGCGATGAGCAGCGCGTCATAGTCCGATGTCTGCCCCAGTTGCCGCACCGCCGCCGCGATCGATCCCGCCGAGCGGTCGAAGGTCTGCATCCCCACCACCGTCCCGCCGCCCGCCTCGACCGCGCGGAGCAGCGCGCCGCCCGCCCGGTCGCCATAGGCGCCGCGCGGCACCAGGGCCGCGAAACGGTTCATCCCCTTGCCGCGCGCATAGCTGACGATCCGGCGGATCGATTGCTCGGGCGCATAGCCGAGCAGATAGACGCCGTTGCCCGCCACCGCCGCGTCGTTGGAAAAGCTGATGATCGGTACCCCCGCCTTGCGCGCGACGGGCGCCACGGCGCGCACATCCTCGGCGGTGAGCGGCCCCAGGATCAGCCGGTTGCCATCGGCGATCGCCCGCTGCGCCGCTGCCGCCGCGCCGGTGCCGGTATCATAGCTGGTGATCCGCACCTTCTCGGTCCGCGTGTCGAGCAGCGCCATCGTCGTCGCATTGGCGATCGACCGGCCGACGGCGGCATTGGCGCCGGTGAGCGGCACCAGCAGCGCGACGCGATGGCGCTGCGCATCGGTGGGCAGGCCGTTCTCGACCACCGGCGGCGCGACCGGCGGCGGCACGGGAATGGGCTTTTCGGCCTTGGGCACGACCTGGCAGCCGGCAAGGACCAACACGCCAAGCAGCGCGCCGCGCCGCGTCCCCCGCCGGATGATCGCCCAAATGCCGGCTTGCCGCGCGTGCCTGCCTTCTGCCATGCCCATGCCGATGTCCTCTTCGCTTGAACCCGGCCTTTACATCGTCGCGGGACCGATCGGCAACTTGTCCGATCTCGCGCCCCGCGCCGCCGAAATCCTGCGCCGGGCGGACGTGGTCGCGGTGGAGGATACGCGGGTCAGCGCTCGGCTGCTCCGCGCGGCGGGGTCCGACCGGCCGATGATCCCCTATCACGACCACAGCGACGAGGGCGTGCGCCGCCGCCTCGTCGACCGGATGGGCCGCGAATCGGTCGCGCTGCTGTCGGACGCGGGGACGCCGCTCATTTCCGATCCGGGCTACAGGCTGGTGCGCGACGCGCGCGCGGCCGGTCATTTCGTCACCACCCTGCCCGGCCCCTGCGCCGCCATCGCCGCGCTGACGCTCGCGGGCCTGCCCACCGACCGCTTCCTGTTCCTCGGCTTCCTCCCCGCCAAGGCCAAGGCGCGCGCCGATGCGCTGGCGGAGGTCGCGACGGTCCGCGCCACGCTCGTCGCCTATGAAAGCGGTCCGCGCCTCGCCGCGACGCTCGCCGCCATGGCCGACGCGCTGGGCGACCGCGAGGCGGCGGTCTGCCGCGAGATCAGCAAGCTGCACGAGGAGAGCCGCGTTGGCACTCTCTCGGCGCTCGCCACCCGCTATGCCGATGCGCCGCCCAGGGGCGAGATCGTCATCGTCGTCGCCCCGCCCGGCGAGGCGCCCCCGGCCAGCGAAACCGACATCGACGCCGCGCTGCGCGACGCGCTCGCCCGCCTGCCGCTCTCGAAAGCCGCCGGGGAAGTCGCCAAGGCCACCGGGCTGGACCGCCGCGCGCTCTACGCCCGCGCCATGGCGCTGCGCGAGGGATGACCACGCCGACCCGCCAGCGCGCCGAGCAGCGCGGGCGGCAGGGCGAGCGCATCGCCGCCTGGTGGCTGCGGCTCAAGGGCTGGACGATCCTGGGCCGCCGCGTCCGCACCCCGGTGGGCGAGGTCGACCTCATCGCGCGGCGTGGCAATCTCGTCGCCTTCGTGGAAGTGAAGCGGCGCGGCAGCGACGCCGCGCTCGACCTCGCGATCGACGAGCGGCGCCTCGCCCGCGTCGCCCGCGCCGCCGAAATCCTCGCGGCCGATTATTGCCGTCCGGGTGATGACATGCGCATCGACGTCATCCTGCTTGCGCCGGGGCGCCCGCCACGCCATCTGCCGAACGTCTGGCACGGCGGCTGATCCCGCCGCCTCTTCTGGAGCCCCGAATGAGCCTCGTCGTCGCGATGCAGATGGACCCGATGGAGACGCTGAAGATCGGCGGCGACTCCACCTTCGCGATCATGCTCGCGGGGCAGGCGCGCGGCCACCGGCTCTATCACTACCGCCCCGACGACCTCACATGGCGCGACGGCCGCCTCCTCGCCCATGCCCGCCATGTCACCGTCCGCCGGGTCGAGGGCGATCATTACGAATGGGGCGAGGCGCGCCACCTCGATCTCGGCCGCGACACCGATGTGGTGTGGATGCGGCAGGACCCGCCCTTCGACCTCAATTACATCACCTCCACCCACCTGCTCGAGCGGATCGCGGGCGAGACATTGGTGCTCAACGATCCCGCCGCCGTCCGCAACGCGCCCGAGAAGCTCTTCGTGCTCGACCATGCGCGCTTCATGCCGCCGACGATGATTACCCGCAGCCTCGCCGAGACCCGCGCGTTCCTGAAGGCGCATGGCGAGATCGTGGTGAAGCCGCTTTATGGGAACGCCGGTTCGGCCGTGTTCCGTATCGGCCCGGACGGCGCCAATCTCGCGGCGCTGGTCGAACTGTTCCAGGAGCGGTGGGTTGAGCCGTTCATGGTCCAGGCCTTCATCCGCGACGTCGCGCAGGGCGACAAGCGCATCGTCCTCGTCGACGGCGAGGTGATCGGCGCGATCAACCGCATCCCCGGCGCGGGCGAGATCCGCTCCAACCTCGCGGCGGGCGGATCGGCGGCCAGGACGGTGCTCACCGCCCGCGAGCGCGAGATTTGCGCCGCGCTCGGCCCCGATCTCAAGGCGCGGGGGCTGCTGTTCGTCGGCATCGACGTGATCGGCGGGCAGTGGCTGACCGAGATCAACGTCACCTCCCCCACCGGCATCGTCGCCATCGACGCCTTCGACGGCATCGACAGCGGCGCGCGCATCTGGGACGCGGTCGAGGCGCGGCTCGCGGCGCGGGCGGCGGCATGAGCGAGTGGGTCATCCGCCTCATCGATGCCGGCGGCTATTGGGGCATCTTCGTGCTGATGGTGCTGGAGAACATCTTCCCGCCCATCCCGTCCGAGCTCATCATGGGCATTGGCGGCATCCGCGTCGGCCAGGGACGGATGGAGATGCTGCCGCTGCTGCTCGCCGGGACGCTCGGCACGACGGTCGGCAATTATGTCTGGTACATCGCCGGCCGCCTGCTCGGCTTCGAGCGGCTGCGGCCGCTGGTCGACCGCTTCGGCCGCTGGCTGACAATCGAGTGGGAGGATGTGGAGCGGGTCAACCGGCTCTTTCGGCGCCATGGCCCCGCGATCGTTTTCGTGCTGCGTTTCATGCCCGTGTTCCGCACGATCGTCTCGCTTCCGGCGGGCCTGTTCCATATGGGACACGCCCGCTTCCTCGTCTGGACGGCGGCGGGCGCGCTGATCTGGAACATCATTCTGGCGGGCAGCGGCGTCTGGCTGGGGCGGCAGTTCGACGAGATCGACCGCTATCTGGGGCCGGTGGTGACCGCCACGATCGTGCTCGCCATCGCCACCTATCTCTGGCGCCTGTTCACCTGGAAGCCGCGCGACGAGCGGCGGTAGGGCGCCGCGCCGGCCGCGATCAGCCGGCCGCCGCCAGCGCCTGATCGCGCAGGCCGCGCCAGATGTGGAGCGCCTGGACGCTCTCGGGAACATCGTGCACGCGCACGATCTGCGCGCCGAGCGCGGCGCCCTGATAGGCCATCGCCACCGATCCGCCGAGCCGCCGGTCGACCGGCGCCTCGTTGGAGAGCGCGCCGATCATCCGCTTGCGGCTCGCGCCGAGCAGCAGCGGCTGGCCGAGCGCGTGGAAGGTGGCGAGCCGGGTGACCAGCGCGCAGTTCTCGCTCAGCGTCTTGCCAAAGCCGATGCCGGGATCGACGATGATCGTCTCGCGCGCGATCCCCGCCGCGACGCACGCGTCGATCCGCGCGCGCAGCCAGGCGAAGACATGCGCGACGACATCGTCATGGGGTTCGCCGCGCTGGTGCAGGTCATCGCCGCTCGAGGGGACGTGCATCAGCACCACCGGGCAGCCGGCCGCCGCCACCACCTCGATCGCGCGCGGATCGTGCGTCAGGCCGGTGACGTCGTTGACGATCGCCGCGCCGGCGGCGAGCGCCGCTTCCATGACGCTCGCCTTGCGGCTGTCGATCGAGACGGGCGTGCCGCTCTTCGCCAGCCGCTCGATGACGGGGACGACGCGCCTGATCTCGTCGCCTTCCCACACCGGCTGCGCGCCGGGCCGCGTCGATTCGCCGCCGACGTCGACGATCGCCGCCCCCGCCGCGGCCATCGCGAACCCCGCGTCGGCCGCCGCCTCTGCGTCGCCCCGATGCCGCCCGCCGTCGGAAAAGCTGTCGGGCGTCATGTTGAGGATGCCCATCACCTGCGGCGTGTCGAAGCGGATCACCCGCTCGCCGAGCACCAGCGGCGCCCGCGCCGCGCCCAGCCCCGCGAGCTGCGCCCGCGCCTCATGTGCCTCCGCCTCGCCAAGCCCGTCGAGCCACGCACCCAGCTGCGCCACGGGCACAAGCTGCGCCGGCACGCCCGGCCGCCGCACTTCGACCCCCTGATACCAGACCAGCCCCCCCGCCAGGCGCAACCAGCTCCCGTCGGGCAGGCCGACCGGCGAGTCGACGAAGTGGATGGGGCGGAGGAGGAACGGCGGGGTCAAGGCTCGTTCGCCAGCAGATAGGTCTGCCGCAGCGTGTCGATCGGCTTCAGACCCTCGCCGGTCTCATGGTGCCAGAAGGTCCAGCCGTTGCACGAGGGGGCGCCTTGCAGCAGGGCGCCGAGCTTGTGGATTGATCCGGCCTGCCCCTCGCAATGCAGTGCGCCGTCGAGGCCGACGGTGGCGCGCCAGCGGCGGCGGGCGTCGGTGAGCGGGGTGCCGGGGGCGAGGTAGCCGGTCTCGACGAGCGTGCCGAACGCCACCTTGGGCTGGCTGCGCGGGCTCTGCATGATGGCGAGCGCGCTTTCGTCGAGCGGGAGCGCGGCGGCGATCCGTTCCAGCGCGACCTCGCAATAGCGCTCCTCGCGCTCGATGCCGATCCAGCGCCGCCCCAGCCGCCGCGCCACCGCGCCGGTCGTGCCGGTGCCGAAAAAGGGATCGAGCACCACGTCGCCCGGCTTGGTGCTCGCCAGCAGCACGCGGTAGAGCAACGCCTCGGGCTTCTGCGTGGGGTGCGCCTTGTGGCCGTCGCGCTTGATCCGCTCGGGCCCGGCGCAGATCGGCAGCACCCAGTCGGAGCGCATCTGCAGCTCGTCGTTCAAGGTCTTCATCGCGCGATAGTTGAAGGTGTAGCGCGCCTTTTCGCCCTGGCTGGCCCAGATCAGCGTCTCGTGCGCGTTGGTGAAGCGCGTGCCCTTGAAATTGGGCATCGGGTTCGCCTTGCGCCAGACGATGTCGTTGAGAATCCAGAAACCCTGGTCCTGGAGCGCGGTGCCGACACGGAAGATGTTGTGATAGCTGCCGATCACCCAGATCGTGCCATCGGGCTTGAGGATGCGGCGCGCCTCGGTGAGCCAGGCGCGGGTGAAGGCGTCGTAGGCCGCGTGGCTGTCGAACTTGTCCCAATCATCGTCGACCGCGTCGACGCGCCCGCCCTCGGGCCGGAACAGGTCGCCGCCGAGCTGGAGATTATAGGGCGGGTCGGCGAAGATCATGTCGATGCACGCGTCGGGCAGCGCGCGCATCGCCGCGACGCAATCGTCGCGGATCAGCCGGTCGACTTCCAGCACCGCCGCTTGTCGCGGGGCGGCGATGGCCCGGAAGGGCCGCCGTCGCGTGCCGACGCGTTCGATGACGCTCATGAAACCCCCCTGTCCCGTTCGTCGCGGCAAGGGATGAGTCCGCCCGGCGGTGCCGTCAAGTCACGCCCGGCCTCGCGCGGCGGGTCCGGGATCGGCGGCCGGCAGGGAACGAAGCGAGTCCCCACCACATCTAGTGGGAGCGTCCCCTCAGCGGGACTCAAGATGATGCGGTGTGACTCGAAAGACTCATGCGAGCGCCGCAACGGCTTTTTTTCGTTAACGCGCGTTAACGATGCCTCCTGCCTCAACTCCGTTCGTGTCGAGCGAAGTCGAGACACGCCGGCGTTGCGTTAGCGCTTCTCGACCTCGGCCTGTCCTGAGCGGCTGGCTTGCCAGCCAGCCGAAGGGCTCGAAGCGAACGGGTGGTTATCCGGCATCAGACGCCGAATGCCTCCACGACCCGCGCCACCGGCGCGAAGCTCCTCCGGTGGAGCGGGCTCGGGCCATGGCGGCGGAGCGCGGCGAGATGGTCGGGCGTGCCATAGCCCTTGTTGCGCTCCCAGCCATAATGCGGATGCGCGCGTGCCGCCGCGCGCATCAGCGCATCGCGATGCGCCTTGGCGACGATCGAGGCGGCGCCGATGCAGGGCTCGCTCGCGTCGCCGCCGACGATGGCCCGCGCCGGCCAGCGCCATTCGGGGCGGCGGCCATGGGGCGTGCGGTTGCCGTCGACGAGCACGCCGGCCGGATCGCGGCCGATCCGCGCGCACACCCCCTCGACCGCGCGCGTCATCGCCAGCATCGTCGCGCCGAAGATGTTGAGCCGGTCGATGTCCTCGACCTCCACGACGCCGACCGCCCAGTGGCAGCGGTGGCGGATGATCTCGGCCAGCGCGTCGCGGCGCGGCTCGGGCAGCGTCTTGCTGTCGGCGATGCCGTCCGGGCAGGGATCGCACAGGATCACCGCAGCGGCCACCACCGGCCCGGCGAGCGGCCCGCGTCCCGCCTCGTCGACCCCGGCGATCATGGCGCGAAGCCCCTCGGCACGCCCATCGGTCCATGCCCCGCCCCCAGCCCCGGCGCGGCGGCAAGCGCGGCGCGGACGTAGGCGCGGGCGCGGGCGATGCTTTCGGGGAGGCGCATCCCCTGCCCCAGCCCGGTCGCGATCGCCGATGCCAGCGTACAGCCGGTACCATGGGTGTGGCGCGTGTCGATGCGGGGGTCGGACCAGCGCGTCTCCTCGCCATCGGCCAGCAGAAGGTGGTCGGTGATGGTGCCGCCCGCGCCATGGCCGCCTTTCACCAGCAGTGCGCGCGCGTTCTTCAGCGCCGCCGCCTCGCCGCCGAGCGCCGCCAGTTCGGGCAGGTTGGGCGTGGTGAGCGTCGCGATCCGCATCAGCCGGGTGAAGGCGGCGATCGTCTCGGGATCGGCGAGCGCGCTGCCGCTGGTCGCGACCATGACGGGGTCGAAGACGATCGGCACGGCGAGCGCCTCCAGCCGCGCCGCCACGGCTTCCGCCGTCGCCGCCGATCCGATCATGCCGATCTTCACCGCGTCCAGCCCGATGTCGCTCACCACGCTGTCGATCTGCGCCAGCACCATGTCGGCGGGGACAGGGTGCACCGCCTGCACGCCGAGCGTGTTCTGCGCGGTGATCGCGGTGATCGCGGTCATGGCGTGGCCGCCGAGCATCGTGACCGTCCTGATGTCCGCCTGGATGCCCGCGCCGCCGCCGCTGTCCGATCCGGCGATGATGAGGATGCGGGGGCTCACCCGGCGAACCTGCGCTCGGTCGATGCCGGGAACTTCGCGAGTAGCGCCCTGGGCCGCGCCGGGCGGTCGACGAGTTCGCCGCCGCAATTGGGGCAGTGGTCGTCGAGCGCGTCGGCGCAATCGACGCAGAAGGTACATTCGAACGAGCAGATGAACGCCCCGCCCGCCTCCGCCGGAAGGTCGGCGCCGCAGCGTTCGCAATCGGGGCGCATCTCCAGCATTACGCCGCTTCCGCCACGGCCGCGCAGATGCGGTCGACCACGTCGCGCACCTGATCCTCGCGGTCGCCCTCGGCCATGACGCGGATGACGGGCTCGGTGCCCGAGGCGCGGATGACGAGGCGGCCGCTGCCGTCAAGCTCGCGCTCGGCCTGTGCGATGACATGCCTGACGCTGTCGGCCTCCAGCGGCTTGCCGCCGGCGAAGCGGACGTTCTTGAGCAGCTGTGGCACCGGATCGAACTGGCGGAGCAGCGCGCTGGCCGGCTTGCCCTGCTCGACCAGCGCGGCGAGCACCTGCAGCGCGGCGATCGTGCCGTCGCCCGTCGTCGCATAATCGCTGAGGATCATGTGGCCCGACTGCTCGCCACCGACATTGTAGCCACGCTCGCGCATCGTCTCGAGCACATAGCGGTCGCCGACCTTGGTGCGGACAAGGCCGATCCCCTCGGCCGCGAGCATCCGCTCGAGCCCGAGATTCGACATGACCGTCGCCACCAGTCCGCCACCGCGCAGCCGCCCGGCGCGCGCCCAGCTCGTCGCGATCAGCGCCATGATCTGATCGCCGTCGACGATCTGCCCCTGCTCGTCGACGACGATCAGCCGGTCGGCGTCGCCATCGAGCGCGATGCCGATGTCCGCGCCGGCCGACACGACGGTCTCCTGGAGCAGCAGCGGCGCGGTCGATCCGCAGCCGGCGTTGATGTTGGTGCCGTTGGGATCGACCCCCACGGTCACCACCTCGGCGCCCAGCTCCCACAGCGCCGAGGGGGCGGTCTGATAGGCGGCGCCATTGGCGCAATCGACGACGACGCGCAGCCCGTCGAGCCGCAAATGCGGGGGGAAGGTCGACTTGACCGCGTGGATGTAGCGCCCGCGCCCGTCCTCGACACGGCGGGCGCGGCCGACCTCGCTCGGCGGCGGGAGCGGCAGGTCGGCATCGATCAGCGCCTCGATCCGCGCCTCGTCCTCGTCGGAGAGCTTGTAGCCGTCGGGGCCGAACAATTTGATGCCATTGTCCTCGAACGGATTGTGGCTCGCGGAGATCATGACGCCAAGGTCCGCGCGCATACTCGCGGCGAGCATGGCGACGGCGGGCGTCGGGATCGGCCCGAACTGGACGACATCCATGCCGACGCTGGTGAAGCCCGCGACCAGCGCATTCTCGATCATGTAGCCCGAGAGGCGCGTGTCCTTGCCGATGACGACGCGGTGGCGGTGCGATCCGCGCAGAAAGTGCCGCCCGGCCGCCATGCCGACGCGCATCGCCATCGCCGCGGTCATCGGCGACTGGTTGGTACGGCCGCGGATGCCGTCGGTGCCGAAATAGCGCCTGCTCATCGGTCAGACGATCCAGCGCCACAAGCCGGCGGCCCATCCCGACGCCGGGATATGCAGCCAGGTCGCGCCGAGCCAGATGACGATCCCGCCGGCAATGTCATGCGGGCGGAAGCCGCCGAAACGCGCCCGCCCCTGCGCGATGGCGGCGAACGGCCACCAGGACGTCATGCTCTCCCACTGCCGCCAGCGGCCGGGATCGAGCGCTTCCTTCTTGCGGTCCTGCGCCGCCGCGCCGGCGAGCGCGAAGACGATCATCGTCGCGGCGATGACGATGTTGGACGGCTCGGGATAAACGAGGATGTGCGTCACGCCCCACAGCGCCACCGCCCACAGCATCGGATGGCGCGTGATCGCATAGACGCCGCGCGCGCGATCGGGCAACGGGCCGGCCGGTCCGGGCAAGGCGGGGTTGCGGATCAGCGAGCCCATGAGGAGGATGCTCGCCACCAGCATGATGGCGGTGCCGGCCGCCCACAGCCCGTCGCCCGGCGTCCAGAAGAGCGGCCGGTCGGGCGCCGCCTTGTACGCATGGCCCAGCCACCCGAGCGTCGCGAACGCCACCAGCGCGTAGAGCGCCATGAAGCCGCCGGGCTTGAGAGCCTTGACGAGCGGCACGCGCAGCGGATGCGAGAGGAGGAGGTGGCTCCCCACGAAGCTCAGCGCCGCCAGCGCGACCATGAGTGTGCCGTTCATCGTGCCTCCAGCGCAAGGCTTTGCTGCGCATCTACATCGTCGCTCGGGCGAACGGGAGAGCGAAAACTTATCCCCGTTCGGGCTAAGCCCGTCAAAGCCCCGTCCGTCATTTCAACTAAAGTGCGGCCCCTCGACCAGCTCAGGGCGAACGGATCGTGGTTCATTTAATTTACCCCGTGCATCCAGCGCTTGATGAGCGGCGAGAGGACCAGCAGCACCACGCCGATGCCCGCGGCGATGAGGCCGATGTGCCAGAACACGCCGACATAGGTGTCGAGGCTGACGCGCAGGTTGGTGACTTGGCCCCCGACCGTTTCGACACTCGCGAACTGGGCAACGATGCCCGCGACATATTGCGCGACGGAGATCGAGAGGAACCACACGCCCATCATCATGCCGACAATGCGCGCGATCGACAGCTTGGTGATCATGCTGAGCCCCACCGGCGAGATGCACAGCTCTGCGGCGGAGTGGATCAGGTACAGCCCCGCGAGCCACCAGATCGCGACCTTGAAATCCGGTCCCGCGAACTGCGAACCCAGCACGAGGACCATGAAGCCCGCGCCGACGCCGATCAGCGCGATACCGAACTTGACGGGAATACCCGGTTCGCGTCCGCGCTTGGCCAGCGCGTTCCACATGATGCTGAACAGCGGCGCCAGCGCGACGATGAAGAAGGCGTTGAAAAACTGCGTCTGCCCCGCGCTGATCGAGAACAGGCCGAAGATCGAGAGGTCCGTGTTACGGTCGGCGAACAGCGTCAGCGACGATCCCGCCTGCTCGAACAGCGTCCAGAACACGACGTTGAAGGTGACGAGCACCATCGCGGCGACCATCATCTCGAACTCGACCTTGCTGCCCGCGAACCAGCTCCAGGCGAGGATCGCGGGAACGCCGAGGAGGAAGGTGCCGAACAGCAGCTTGCCCATGATCGGCAGCGCCATGATGTAGCCGGCGAGCCCCTCGCCGGCCTCGACGCGCGGCGCGTTCATGAGGTTGGTGAAGAGGAAATAGGCGATCGGCACGCAGGCGAGCGCCAGGATATAGACGAGCAGGCCGCGGTCTGGCCCATCGGTCTTGGGCGTCTCGCCATAGCCGGCGAGCTGGCCGCCGTCGAACTGGATGAGCGCCCAGCTCACCATCATGCCGATCGCCGCGAGCAGGAACCCCGCCCACCATCCCACCGTGGTCGCGAGCAGGGGGCAGAGCAGTTGCGAGAAGAGCGAACCCAGGTTGATACCCATGTAGAAGATCGTGAAGCCCGCGTCGCGTCGCCGGTCCCCCTGAGCATAAAGCTCGCCGACCATGGTCGAGATGTTGGGCTTGAAGAAGCCGTTGCCGATCACGACCATGCTGAGCCCGAGGATCAGGATCGCGATGGTAACCGGATTGCGATCGGCATTCGCCTCGAAGCGGTCGCCGGGCACGCGGCGCGCCTCGGTGCCGTCGGCGGCGAGCAGCGACACCGTCTTGTCGTCATTACCACGAATTTTGAGCGCCTGGGCGCCATCCATGACATATTGCGCCTTGGCGTCGCCCTCGCCCCTGATCGTCACCTCGTAGCGCTGGCCGTCCACCACCGCATAGGGCTTGGCGGTCTCACCCCCGAAGCACAGCAGCATATAGCCGACGCTCATCACCAGCGCGCCGAACTTCACCGCGCGCTTGGCGCCGAGGATGCGGTCGGCGACCAGTCCGCCGACGAGCGGCGTCAGATAGACGAGTGCGGTGAAGCCGCCATAGAGACCGTTGGTCGTCTGGTCCGAAAAGAAGAAGTGGTTGACGAGATAGAGCGTCAGCAGCGCCCGCATACCGTAGTAGCCGAACCGCTCCCACATTTCGGTAGTGAACAGCCGCGCGAGCTGGCTTGGATGGCCGAACCAGCTGGTATCGCCCGAGGGCTGTGGCCCCGCCATCGTCTCTCCCGAAGAGCTTGCCATATGTGTTCCGTCTTTCCCTGCGTTGCCGCCGTCCTGCGGCCGGCATCATGATGACCGGACCCTAGCCGAAATGACGCGCCTGTGAAGCGGGGAGATGCTCGCCTTGGCAGGGCGCCCACCTCGCCCTACATGCCGGCCATGCTCAACGACCGCTCTTCCGCCCTCGCCCTGCTCGCCACGCGCCGCAGCGGCAAGCCTCGCGATCTCGTCGCACCCGGCCCGGACGAGGCGCAGCTGCGGCAGATGCTGACGATCGGGATGCGCGTGCCCGACCATGGCAAGCTCGCGCCCTGGCGCTTCGTCATCATCCCGCAGGACCGCCGCGCCGCGCTCGCGACGCTCATCGAGGACGCATATCGCGCCGAGCGGCCGGAGGCGGGGCGGCTGGAGATCGAATCGCTCCACCAGTTCGCGCATCAGGCACCCACGCTCGTCGCGATACTGTCCACGCCCGTGGTGGCGAGCAAGATTCCCTTATGGGAGCAACAGCTTTCCGCTGGCGCGGCGTGCATGACGATCCTCAACGCGGCTCATGCCATCGGCTATGCCGGCGGCTGGCTGAGCGGCTGGCCGGCCTATAGCGACGCGGTACGCGATGCCTTGGGCGGCGGGGCGGACGACCGGATCGCGGGCTTCCTCTTCATCGGCACGCCCGGCTCCGAGCCGGAGGAGCGACCGCGTCCCGGTTACGACAAGATTGTCTCAATCTGGACCGCTAACGCGGCAAAGGGTTGACGCGCTACACTGTATTATGGCAGTGACGCACTGTGAGTGAAGACACCCGCCCCGTCTATTTGCGCCTGCGCGACATCATCGCTGCCTCGATCCTCGACGGCGACTATGGGGATGGCGACATGCTCCCATCGGTTCGCGTCTTCGCCGCGCAGCAGGGCGCTAATCCCCTGACCGTCGCCAAGGCATATCAGAGCTTTCAGGACGACGGCACGATCGTGGTGCGGCGCGGCGTCGGCATGTTCGTGGCGCAGGGCGCGGCGCAGCGGCTGCGCGCTATGGAACGCGCGCATTTCCTCGACACCGTCTGGCCGCCGATCGCCCGCCAGATGCACCGCGTGGGCCTCCGCCTCGAGGATCTCGACGAGTCGGTCGACGCCTGACTACGCCTGCAGATCATAGCCCTTGATGAGGTCGTAGAGCGTCGGGCGGCTGATGCCGAGCAGTTTGGCGGCGCCCGAGATATTGCCCTGGCTGCGGGCCAGCGCGCGGCGGATGGCCTGCCGGTCCGCCTGCTCGCGCACGAGGCGCAGGGCGAGCACCTCGCTGCCCTCCTCGTCGACGGGGGGGAGATCGAGATCGGCGGCGGTGACGAGCTTGCCCTCGGCCATGATGACGGCGCGCTTCACCCGGTTCTCCAGCTCGCGGACATTGCCGGGCCAGCCCCACGCGTCGATCGCGGCGAGCGCGTCGGCGCTGAGCCCCTTGACCTGGGGGTTCATCTCGCGCGCGTGGCGGGCGAGCAGGTGACGCGCGAGCAGCGCCGCGTCGCCAGTCCGCTCGGCGAGCGTCGGGATACGCACCACGATCTCGGCGAGGCGATAGTAGAGATCCTCGCGGAAGCGGCCGTCGGCGGTCATCGCCGCCAGATCCTGATGCGTCGCGCAGACGATGCGGACATTGACCGGGATGGGCTGGCGCCCGCCGATCCTTTCGATCACGCGCTCCTGCAAGAAGCGCAGCAGCTTGACCTGGAGCGCGAGCGGGATGTCGCCGATCTCGTCGAGGAAGAGCGTGCCGCCCTGCGCCGCCTCGATCTTGCCCGGCGTCGTCTTGACCGCGCCGGTGAACGCGCCTTTCTCGTGCCCGAACAGCTCGCTTTCGAGCAGCGTCTCGGGGATCGCGGCGCAGTTGATCGCCACGAACGGCCTGGCGCGGCGCCCGCTGGCGTCATGAAGGCCGCGGGCGAGCAGTTCCTTGCCGGTGCCGCTGGCGCCAAGCAGCATGACGCCGACATCGGCATTGGCAACGCGCTCGATCATCGCGGCGACCCTGAGCATCTCGGGCGCGGCGGTGATGAGGCGGCCGAGCACCCGGTGGTCCTCCGGCGCCTGCTCGGCGAGGCGGGCATTCTCCCGCTCGAGCGCGTGGACATGGAAGGCGCGGGCGACGATGTGGCCGAGCGCGTCGATGTCGACCGGCTTCTGGTAGAAGTCCCACGCCCCTTCCGCGATCGCCCGCCGCGCGCTGTCGCGCTCGCCATGGCCGGAGGCGACGATGACCTTGGCATGGGGCGCGATGGCGAGAAGGTCCGCGAGCGTCGCGAACCCCTCGCTCACCCCGTCAGGATCGGGCGGCAGGCCGAGGTCGAGCGTCACCACCGGCGGCTGTTCGGCGCGCATCAGCTCCACCGCCTCCTCCCGGTCGCCGGCAATGAGGAGCTGGTAGCCGTCATAGGCCCAGCGCAACTGCCGCTGCAGGCCGGGATCGTCCTCGACGACGAGCAATTTGGGGCGCAGGTCGGGCATCAGGCGGCTTGCTCCGTCAGGCGGTTGGCGGCGGCGGGCAGGATGAAGACGAAGCGGCTGCCGCGCCCCGGCGCGCTCTCCACGTCCAGCCGACCACCCATCGAGAGGGCGAGCGCGCGCGCCTCATAGGCGCCGATGCCGAAGCCATTGGGTTTGGTCGAGGCAAAGGGGCGGAAGAGGTCGCCGCGCACGAACTCGGCGCTCATGCCGTTGCCCCGGTCGATGATCTCGACCGAGGCGAAGGCGCCCTCGCGCCCCACGCACAGCGTCACCGGCATGTCGGCCGGGCTCGCCTCGATCGCGTTCTGGACGACATGGGCGATCGCCTGCTCGAGCCGGAGCGGATCGGCGCGGACGCGGACGGGCTCGCTCGCCTCCACCTGGACCGGATGCTGGTTGCTCTTGAGCCGGGCGATGCGCGTCGCGAGCGCGGCGAGGTCGACATCGCGCGTGTCGCCCTGCCGAGTGCCCTCCTGGCGGTTGAGCCGCGCCAGCATGTCGCCCATCCGCGCGCTCAGTTCCTTGAGCGAGAGAATCATGTCGGAGCGGAAGGCCGGGTTTTCCGCATGACGCTCGGAATTGCGGGCGAGGAGGCCGATCTGGCTGGCGAGATTCTTGATGTCGTGGAGGATGAAGGCAAAGCGGCGGTTGAACTCGTCGAACCGCTGCGCCTCGTGCAGCGCCGCCTGCCCCCGCGCCTCGCTCACATAGCTGGCGACCTGGCGGCCGACGACGCGGAGCATGTCGAGATCCTCCCAGTCGAGCGGACGGTTGTCGACAGGCCGGGTCAGCAGAATGACGCCGGTCAGGTGCCCGAAATGGAGCAGCGGCGCCAGCGCCCAGCCCTGTCCGGCCGCCAGTGCCCAGGCGGGGAGCGCCAGCGCGGGTGTCTCCGTTTCCTCGGCGAGGTCGACAATGCGGCCGTCCCGCTCCAGCCGTGCCGCGACGGATGGGTCGAGCGCCTGCCCCGCCGCCGAGCCCGCCGGCCAGTCGAGCAGCGCCGCCACATGGAGCGCGCCGTCCTCGCCGCGCAGCGCGAGCAGCCCGCCGGTCGCGCCGGTCATCCGCGTGACCGCCGCGAGCGCGCGCTGCGGCAGCGGATCGGCGGCCTCCGCGGTTTGGCCGACCGTTTCGGCAAACCGCATCCATTCGGTCCGATAGTCGTAGCGATGCGCGAAAAGATGCTTGGCGATCTGCACCCGCGCCCAGGCACGGAAGCGGACGGAGGGGAGCAGGACGAGCATCACCACCGACAGGAGGAACACCAGCGCGACCTGCGCCACCCGGTCATAGGGCGCGGGCAGCAGCCCCGCCGCCATCGCCATGCCCGTCACGCCCGCCACATAGCCGGCGACGGCGAGCAGCGAGAGCGAGCGGAAGGTCATCGGCCGCGACATTTGCAGCCGCCAGTGCTCGTTGCGCCGCAATCCCAGCGCGACGACCGGCGCGAGCGCGGCGAGCAGCAGCCCGCGCATCGCCGCCAGCATCGGCACCTGCGCCGGCGCGAGATAGGCGAAGAGGTAGAGGTTGAGCTCATAGGCCCAGAGCGTCGCCAGCGCGCCGGCCAGGCAGGCGAAGTTGCGCCGCCCCGCGCGCAGCAGCCCGCCAGACAGGTCGTGGACGAGCAGCAGCGCGCCCGCCGCGGTCAGCGCGCGCATCAGCATCGCCGCCACGCCCGCCGCTTCGTGAATCGTCGCGAGGCGGGGCGCGCCGTCGAGCAGCAGGTCGATCGCACCCTGGCAGATGAGCGTCAGCGCGAGCGCGGCATAGACCGCCTTCAGCCAGCGCGCGGCCGGCGCCTCGTCTTCGGCCAGTTCGCGCGCGGCAAGGTACATGAAGGCGAGCCATGCGCCGTTGCGCAGGGTCTCCGCCAGGCCCGAGGCGACGTTGCCAGTCCCGCCAAAGGCGATGCGCAGCGCCCAGAAGGCGGTGAGCGCCAGCGCGGCCACCAGCGCCTGCATCGCCCGCCCCGCCTCGCGCCGGCGCGAGGCCCAGATGGCGAGCGCCGCAAACAGCGCCGCCGCCAGCGCATGACCCCAGTCGGCGAGGATGACGGCGAGGCTCGGCATCGCCTACCGCGCCCCCTCGGGCCACAGCACCACGCGGACCGTCTGGAGCAGGATCAACAGGTCGAGGAAAGGCGTGTAGTTCTTGGCGTAATAGAGGTCATATTCGAGCTTGTTGCGCGCGTCCTCGATCGACGCGCCATAGGGATAGTTGATCTGCGCCCAGCCGGTGATCCCCGGCTTCACCATATGCCGCTCGGCATAATAGCGCAGCTGCTGCTCGAGATCCTCGACGAACTGGCGCCGTTCCGGGCGTGGGCCGACGAAGCTCATCTGGCCCTTGAGCACCGTCCAGCTCTGCGGCAGCTCGTCGATGCGCAGCTTGCGCAGCCAGCGCCCGGCGCGGGTGATGCGCGGATCGTCCTGCTCGGCCCATTGCGCGATGCCGTTGGCCTCGGCATCGGTGCGCATGGTGCGCAGCTTGATGATCTCGAACTCCTCGCCATAGAGCCCGACGCGGCGCTGGCGGTAGAAGGCGGGGCCGGGGCTGTCGAGCTTCACGGCCAGCCCGCCGAGCACGATCACCGGCCCGGTGAGCAGCAGCAAAGCCGCGCTGGCGACGATGTCGAACAGCCGCTTGGCGATCCCGGACAGCCGCCGACCCGAGGAGAAGCCGTCTGAGAAGATCAGCCAGCTCGGGTTCACGCTGTCGAGATCGACACGCCCCGTCTCGCGCTCGAGGAAGGTCGAATAGTCGTTGACGTGGACGCCCGTGGTCTTGATCCGCAGCAGATCGGCCATGGGGATGGCGTTGCGCCGTTCCTCCAGCGCGAGGATCACCTCGCTCGCGCCCAGCCGCACCACGAAATCGGCGAGGTTGTAGATGGCGTCGCGGTTGATCGCCTCGCGCACGGTCTGCGGCCCGTCGTTCATCGCGATATAGCCGACGACGAGAAAGCCGCTGCCGCGCTTGCGCTCCAGATCGCGGATGCGCTCCGCGCGCGGGCCGGCGCCGAGCACGATCAGCCGCCGCTTGAACGCCTCGCCGCCCAGCATCGAACCCAGGAGGATGCGCAATCCCAGCAGCATGAGGAACGACAGCGCCATCGCGTAGAGCGAATTGGACCGCCACAGCGTGATCGACGGCAGCGCGAAGTGCAGCATCGAGAGCAGAATCACGCCCAGCGACACCGCCACCATCAGCCGCGCGCAGGCGAAGCGCACCGATTGCAACGCCTCCGCGCCATAGACGCCGACCGCGACGAGCGCGACCTGCAGCGCGACGGCGAAGCTCAGCAGTGGCGGGAGCCGGTCGTGGATCGCGCCCGGATCAATGCCGATCTGCCGCGCGCGCAGCACCCAGCCCGCCTCGGCGGCGCAGAGCAGCAGCAGGAAGTCGAGCAGCCCCAGGAACAGCACCGCATAGGGCACATAATGTTTGAACAGCCGGACCATCGCGCTCGCATCATGGGTCGTCGCCCGGACCGACAGCGGCCCGTCAATTTCGCCGACACCTCACTGCCGGCTCATGCGCCACAATGGCAAAGATTTGCTGAATCGCCGCCTCAGTCGCGGAATGCGAAGGGCGAAACGCCGCGTTCGCTCTCGTTAAACACGAGCGGCGCGCCGCGCGGGGGGAGCGCGCGTTGCGCACAGCCCTGGCGATGGCAGGCGGCGCAGCCCAGGCCGACGGGCACCGCCTCGCCATCGGTCAGCGCGAGCCCGCGGGCATAGCGCAGCGGCGCCGCCAGTTCGGCGCGCAGGCCGAGGGCAATCGCGAAGGTCGCCCCGCCGCCGCCCGGCCCCTGCCGCGTCACCGTGCGTGCCAGGGTAAACCAGCGCTCGCCGCCCTCGAGCGTGACGAGCTGCGTGCGGATGTCGCCTGGCCGCTCGAACGCGGCGTGGATGTTCCACAACGGGCAGCGGTTCTCCGCCTCGACCAGCGCGGAATTGCTCGCTCCCGCATAGCGCTTCGACGCTTGCCCGGCGCGGTCGATGCGCAGCATGAAGAAGGGAAGCCCGCGCGCGCCCACGCGCTGCAAGGTGGTGAGCCGGTGCCCGACCTGCTCGAAGCCGGCGCCAAAGCGGCGCTGGAGCAGCAGCAGATCATAGCCGCTTCCCTCGCAGGCGCGCAGGAAACGGGCATAGGGCATCATCAGCGCGGCGGCAAAATAGCCCGTGAGGTGGCGGCGGTAAAAGCGGTCGGCGACCCGGTCGGTAAAGCCCGCGCCCGCGACCAGCGCGTCAATCTGCCCCTGCGCCTCGAGCTGAGCGAGCTGGAAGGCGGCCTGAAAGGTGCGCGAGGCGGGGTCGAGCAGTTCGGAGAGCTGGAGCTGACGCGCGTGGAGATCGAGCCGGCGCAGCGCGTCGGGCAGCACCTCCGCCGGCAGGATGCGCAGCGCGAGCGCGTGGCGGACGCGCAGCCGCTCGGCGATGGCGCCATAGAGGTCGCCGGCGCCCAGGCGCAGTTCGTCGGCCAGCGCCTCGGCTTGCGCGTCGAGATCGGCGAAGTGATTGCGCCAGCGCTCGATTTCGCGGCGAACGAGCATGACGGCGGTGGGCTCGGCGCTCGGGACGCCGGAGTCGGCACCCTCCCCGCCCAGCCGGTCGACCGCGCGCGCGAAGGCTTCCGCCCCGCCAGGCGCGGCCGCGATCCATTCCTCGATCTCGGCACGGTCGATCTGGAGGTCGGCGAACAGCGGATCGGCGAGCCGCCGCCGCAGCCCCTCGATCCCCCCGGCCGGCTCGTCGGCGCCCAGCCGGCGGGGGTCGATGTCGAACCGCTCGGCGAGGCGCAGCATTAGCGCGGCGGGCAAGGGCCGCTGGTTGCGCTCGATGAGGTTGAGATAGCTGGCTGAGATTGCCAGCGCATCGGCCAGCGCGACCTGGCTGAGGCCGGCCGACCGCCGCAACCGCCGCACCGCGTGGCCGGCAAAGAGTTTGCGCTCGCTCATTTTTGTAAATTATATGACTAGTTCACAAATGTTAAGCAAGTCTGTCCTACTTTTTTGCCGCTAACTTTTACAAAGTTCATGGATGGTTGACTCATCGTGCTGCATTGCAGCGCCGCACGGTTCAGGAAGGACATCCCCATGGCCACATTCGAAGAGCTCGTTCCCGCCCCCGCCGGCCGGTTCGACGGCATCACCCGCCCCTACACGCCCGCCGATGTCGAGCGGCTGCGCGGCTCGGTCCAGATCGAGCATACACTCGCCCGTCGCGGCGCGAACAAGCTGTGGGAGCTGCTGCACAGCGAGCCCTATGTCCACTCGCTCGGCGCGCTGTCCGGCAACCAGGCGATGCAGATGGTGCGCGCGGGGCTCAAGGCCATCTACCTCTCCGGCTGGCAGGTCGCGGCGGACAACAACAGCGCCGGCACCACCTATCCCGACCAGTCGCTCTACCCCGCCAACAGCGGCCCCGACCTTGCCCGCAAGATCAACAACACGCTGATGCGCGCCGACCAGATCGAGCATAGCGAGGGTGGCGCCAAGCGCGACTGGTTCGCGCCGATCGTCGCCGACGCGGAAGCCGGCTTCGGCGGCCCGCTCAACTGCTTCGAGATCATGAAGGCGTACATCGCCGCGGGCGCCGCGGGCGTCCACTATGAGGACCAGCTCGCCGCCGAAAAGAAGTGCGGCCATCTGGGCGGCAAGGTGCTGATCCCCACCCAGGCGCATATCCGCAACCTCGACGCCGCGCGCCTCGCCGCCGACGTTTCCGGCGTGCCGACGATCATCTGCGCGCGCACCGACGCCGAATCGGCGATGCTGCTCACCAGCGACATCGACGAGCGCGACCATGAGTTCATCACCGGCGAGCGGACGCCCGAGGGCTTCTTCCGCTTGAAGCCCGGCACCGGCGTCGACCACTGCATCAAGCGCGGCCTCGCTTTCGCCGAACATGCCGACCTGCTGTGGTGGGAGACCTCGGTCCCCAATCTCGACGACGCGCGCCGTTTCGCCGAAGCGATCCGCAAGCAGTATCCGGGCAAGCTGCTCGCCTACAACTGCTCGCCCTCGTTCAACTGGGAAAAGAACCTCGATCGCGACACCATCGCCAAGTACCAGCGCGAGCTGGGCGCCATGGGGTACAAGTATCAGTTCGTGACGCTGGCCGGCTTCCACCAGCTCAACTACGGCATGTTCCAGCTCGCGAGCGGTTATCGCGACCGCGGCATGGCGGCCTATTCGGAGCTGCAGCAGGCCGAGTTCGCGGCCGAGGCGAGCGGCTACACCGCGACGCGCCACCAGCGCGAAGTGGGGACCGGCTATTTTGATCTGGTCGCCACGACGCTCGCGGGGGGCGAAAGCTCGACCACGGCGCTCAAGGAATCGACCGAAGCCGCTCAGTTCGAAGTCGCCGCCGAGTAGCGCCGTCGCCGCATTCTTGATAGGATCGCGTCCTGACCCAAGGAGACAAGACCATGACCGAACCTGCACGCAGCCGGGCCGTCTTTTCGACCGAGGACTTCCAGCTGATGAAGGAAGCCGTCGCGGACTATATCAAGAAGATTCAGGACGAGCCCCGCTCCTCCAAGTTCGTCAACCTGTACCACCGCCTCGGCCGCCTCGGCTGACGCGCTTTCCCGAGCTTTCCTGGGGAGGAAAGTCGACCCGTCGCCGGCCGTGCAGGGCCGGCGGCGGGTCGATCCACGTTCGGTCCGGCCGCTCCGGGCGATAACCTTTCGCTAACCAGCCGGCCGCTACGATGCGCCATGCGCAAGCTCGGCGACCAGCACAGGACGATGATGACGGGGCTCGCCATCGGCACGCTGATCGCCTCTCCGGTGATCGCGCATTTCGCGGGTCAATGGGCGATGCGCGGGGCGCCGGGTGTTCCGGTCCCCGACACCCCCGCCCCCGTTCCGCCGCCCCAGGTCGAGGCGCCACGGCCGCCGCCGATCGCGTCCCCGCCGATGGACATGACGGCGCCCACCGTCACGCTCGGCCAGCCGCTCGCGGGCTTCGGCGAGCCGACGCTCGATCCGCGTCCGCTCACCGAACAGCGGGCCAATCCCGACGACCAGCCGCTCGACATTACGGTGCAGCCCATGCCGCCATCCCCGGCCAACCCGGACGGTCTTCCCGCCGGTGACGGCAGCGCTCCGGAGACGCAGCCCCCCGCCTAGCCGAAATCGCGCGCCAGTTCGCGACGCACCGCCTCGCCGATCAGCGCGATGTGGCCGTAGGCGGGGTGGTCGATGTGGAACATCGCCGGTCCCGCCCCGCTCCGCCAGCGCGCGATCTGATCGGGCGTGAAGCGGAAGTGAAGAAAGTGGACGCTCGACGCCTTTCCGTCGGCACGGCTGCGCGCGACATCGCCTTCAGGGATCGCGTCGATCCGGTCGCCGTCCAGTGTCAGGTAGATATGATCCTCGACCCCGCCCAGCGCGCCCAGCACCCGCGCGCGCAGGCCCGGATCGTCGATCTCGAACATCAGCGTGCAGGTGAGTTCGCTGCCATCCGGGATCATCGGATTATAGGCGGCGAGTTCGTCGACCAACTGCTCCTCGCCGCCCTTCTCGATCCGCAGCATCTCCTGCACCTGCAGCCACAGGCTGTCCCAGTTCTCGAACGTCACGGTGACGTGGGGGCCGACGGAGAGGCGGCGGAAGCGCTTGCGCAGGATCGCCTCCTCGCGCTTTTCGGCCCGGATCGTCTCGTAGGTGGCGAGGTCCATGATGTCGTCGCGGGTGATGATGCGCTGGTTGCGGGGCATTGCCGTTCCCTCCGCCGTCAGAAGCCGTAGGCCTTGGCCATCAGCTCGATCGGGTGCCCGATCCGCTCGGGCGCGTCGGCGCCGGAGAGTTCGAGCACCTGTCTCAAGTGCGGCCCGGCGAGCGGACATTCACTGACCATGTAATCGGGCTTGTCCTTGGCGAGCGCGCGGGCGGCGGAGCGGCCGACCTTCACGGCGGTGTCGAAATTGTCGCTGAAGATGCCCCACTTCCCGCCATGGCCCGAGCAGCGGTCGGTCAGCGCCGGTTGCGCGCCGGGGATGAGGCGGAGCAGCTCCATCGCCTTCGGCCCCATGTTCTGCGCGCGGCTGTGGCAGGCGAAATGGACGCCGATCTTCGCCGACAGCGCGTCGATGGGCATCAGGCCATGCGCCTTGGCGAGCATCACGACATATTGCGACAGGTCATAGGTGGCGCGGCCGAGCGTCGCGACCGCCTCGTTGCCCGGATGGAGCAGCGGCCATTCGAACTTGAGCATCAGCGCGCAGCTCGTCGTCAGCGGCACGATGTCGTACCCTTCCGCGATGAGCGGCGCGAAATGGGCCGCGACGCGCTCCGCCGCGCCGGCGACGGCGCCAAGGTCGCCATTCTCGAACTTGGGCATCCCGCAGCATTCGGGATAGTCGATCCGCACCGAAACGCCGTTGTGCGCCAGCACCTTGATCGCCGCCTCGCCCGGTGTCTGGTCGTTGAAATTGCCGAAGCAGGTCGCATAGAGCGCCACCTTGCGGCCAAAGGCGGGGCCGGCGGCGTTGGGCGGCGGCACCGTCGCCTGCTTGCGGTCGAGCGGCACGTCGGCATAGCGCGGGAGATGCGCGCGCCTGTCGATGCCCAGCGTCGCCTGCATGACGCCACGCGCCGGGCTCCCCTCCGCCGTCGCGAGGTTGGCCGCTTCGCTGAGCAGCGCGCCGATGCGTCCGTTGCGATCCGTCTCGGCGAGCAGCCGGTCGGCGCGCGACGTCTGGCCCTTGTGATGCTCGACCGCGCGGTGGCGCAGCATGAGGTGCGGGAAGTCGAGGTCGAACGCGTGCGGCGGGACATAGGGGCACTTCACCATGAAGCACATGTCGCAAAGCGTGCAGTCGTCCACGACCGCCTTCATGTCGGCGGCGGTCAGATCCTCGACCGACTCGTTGGGGCTCGCGTCGACGAGGTCGAAGAGCCGGGGGAAGCTGTTGCAGAGGTTGAAGCAGCGGCGGCAGCCATGGCAGATGTCGAACACCCGTCGCAGCTCCGCGTCGAGCGCGGCCTCGTCATAATAGCTCTCCTCGCGCCACGCGATCGGATGGCGCATCGGTGCTTCCAGGCTGCCTTCCTTCATCAGTGCGATCCCCTTTTTGCTGGAATATCGTCGTGCTCTTGCGAAAGCAGGAGCCAAGGTTCTCGAGCGCTGCGCCTGCCCGTCCAACATCAGTCGCCGAATATCGTGACCCATCAGACCCCTCCCACGTGAGGGGGAGGTTGGGTGGGGGTGTGCCACCGCCGGTGTGGACGCTCGGCTTCGCCTCGCTCCCCCTCCCCAACCCCTCCCCGCCGGGGAGGGGCGATAAGTCGAAGTCATCGCCTGTTGGTACCAGCTGGTGCTTTCGCAGCATCTTTGCGAAACCGGCTCGCTTCGCAACAAGGGCCGGCCTCGCTCACCGCGAAACCGGCCCCCGCTTGCGACCCCGGATCAGGGCAGTCTCGTCCTCAGGCGTCGGCCAGCACGCTGTCGAGCGTTTTCTGGAACTTGCCGGCGTGGCTCTTCTCGGCCTTGGCAAGCGTCTCGAACCATTCGGCGATCTCGTCGAAGCCTTCCTCGCGGGCGGTCCTGGCCATGCCGGGATACATGTCGGTATATTCGTGCGTCTCGCCCGCGATCGCCGACTTCAGGTTGGACACGGTGTCGCCGATCGGCATGTCGGTCGCCGGATCGCCACCGCCGCCCTGCAGAAATTCGAGATGGCCGTGCGCGTGGCCGGTCTCGCCCTCGGCGGTCGAGCGGAACACGGCGGCGACATCATTATGCCCCTCGATATCGGCCTGCTGCGCGAAATAGAGGTAACGCCGGTTCGCCTGGCTCTCGCCGGCGAACGCGGCCTTGAGATTGTCCTCGGTCTTCGAGCCCTTGAGTTCCATCTGCGTCTCTCCCTTGGCAGGCCGGGCGCGGGGCACGGGCCTCTTGCTCATGCAGATTAACGCAGCAGAGTGTCCTGCCCCAACCGATTGTGCCGATGAGACTGATCGGAAAAGGCGATCAATAAACACCTCTTGATAGACGATATTGATAATGATTTGCGATTAGGGTCGTTTCAACACCTCCAGCGCCAGCACGGTCAGCGCCTCGGTCGCCGTGCCGATCACCGCCTCGGCATCGGGAGCCCAGAGCGGGCTGTGGAGGGAGGGGAGCGACGCCTTGCCGGCCCTGGCGGCGTCCATCTGCGCTTGCGGGACGCCGCCGACCCAGAAGATCATCGACCTGATCGCGTTGTCGGCGCGGTAGAAGCGGCCGAAATCCTCGCCGCCCATCACCGCCGGGGTGGGGACGACACGCGCGGGGCCGAAATGGGCGCGCAGCCGGCCGGCCATGGCGGTGGTGAAATCGGGGACATTGTAGGTGGCGGGCGTGTAGGGCTGACGGACGGTCACCACCGGCATCCGCTCGTCGGGAACCCCGGCCGCGATCGCCTCGCCCTTCGCGATCCGCGCGATGCCGGCGAGCAGGCGGTCGCGCGTCGCGTCGGAATAGCTGCGGACGGTGAGCAGCAGCCGCGCGTCGTCGGGGATGATATTGTGCTTGGTGCCGGCGGCGAAGCTTCCCACCGTCACCACGGCGGGGTCGGCCGGATCCTGCTCGCGGCTCACCAGCGTCTGCAGGCTGGTGACGATGCGGCTGGCGAGGACGATCGGGTCGCGCGTGGTCTGCGGATAGGCGCCATGTCCCCCCACGCCACGCACGAGCAGGTCGACGCTGTCGACATTGGCGAGCGCATAGCCGGGCGTGTAACCGATGGTGCCCGCGGCAAGGTTGGCGGCATCGTGGAACGCGATGGCGTGCGTCGGCCTGGGGAAGCGGGTGAAGAGCCCGTCGTCGAGCATCGCCCGCGCGCCAAGGCCGGTCTCCTCGGCCGGCTGGAGGATCATGACGAGGGTGCCCGACCACTGCTTGCGCCGCGCGGCGAGGTTCGTTGCGGTGCCGATCCAGCTCGCCATATGCGTGTCGTGGCCGCAGGCGTGCATGACGCCGCTCTCGATCCCGTCGGCGGTGGTGGCGCGGACCTTCGATGCGAAGGGCAGTCCTGTCTCCTCGGTCACGGGCAGGCCGTCCATGTCGGCGCGGATCAGCAGCACGGGGCCGGGGCCGTTCTTCATGACCGCAACCACGCCGGTGCCGCCGACCTTTTCCGTGACGTCGAAGCCGAGCGCGCGGGCGCGGGCGGCAAGCTTGGCGGCGGTCTGCACTTCCTGCCCCGACAGTTCGGGATGGGCGTGGAGATCGCGGTAAAGCGCCATCAGGTCGGCCATCTGCGCTTTGGTGGCGGGATCGGGCGCGGCGGCGGCGCGGCTGGCGGGCACCAACGCGAGCGCGGCCAGCGCCGCGCACGGGACGAAACGGATCATCGGCAAACTCCCTTGCTGGGAAGCAGCTTAAAACAGGCTGGCCAAGTATTGAACCTCTTCGTCATTGCGAGCGCGGCGAAGCAATCCAGAGTCGCGCGCACCGCTCTGGATTGCTTCGCCGCACTCGCAATGACGATGTTGAAGTATCAGCCCTTATCCCACGCCCAGCATGAACGCCGCGCCCGCCTGAGCGTGGATGCGCGTGCAGTCGTAGATCGGCAGGACATTGGCCCGCACGTCGACGATCATCTCCAGCTCGGTGCAGGCGAGGACGACGGCCTGCACGCCCTCCTTGGCGATGTCGGTGAGTTCGGACTTCATATAGCGCTCAGCCTCGCGGCTCGGCTTGCCGACGACGAGCTCGTCATAGACGATGCGGTCGATCCGCGCCGCCAGTTCCGCGTCGGCCGGGAGCAGCGAGACGCCGTAACCGACGAGTTTCTGACGGTAATAGCGCTCCAGCATCACGTTACTGGTACCGATGAGCGCGGCGCTGCGCACGCCGTCGGCCTTCATCGTCTCGCCGACGGCATCGGCGATGTGGAGTACCGGCACGCCCACCGCGCCGGCAACCTGGTCATAGACCTTGTGCATCGAATTGGCGCAGATGAGCAGCGCCTGCGCCCCCGCCGCCTCGAGCCGTTGCGCCGCGCCCGCGATCTGGCTCGCGGCGCAGTCCCAGTCGTCGGCGGTCGTGCAGCGCGCGACCTCGGCAAAGTCGAGGCTCTCGATGAGGAGCGGCGCGCTGTGCAGCCCGCCCATCCGGTCGCGCGCCGCCTCGTTGAGCAGTTGATAGTAGCGCGCCGTCGATGCCCAGCTCAGGCCGCCGATGAGGCCGATCTTGCGCATGATGTTTCAAAAACTCCCGTTCGGTTCGAGCGAAGCCGAGGACCGTATGCGCCAGCGTGTCTCGACTTCGCTCGACACCAACGGTGGGGCAGGCTTTGGGGCGATCAATGCCCCAGCGACTTGACGATTTCCTCGACCATCTTTTTGGCGTCGGCGAGCAGCATCATCGTGTTGTCCATGTAGAACACGTCGTTGTCGACGCCCGCATAGCCCGCGCCACCCATCGAGCGCTTCACGAACAGCACCGTCTTGGCGTTCGCGACGTCGAGGATCGGCATCCCGTAGATGGGCGAGCTCTTGTCGGTCTTGGCGGCCGGATTGGTGACGTCGTTGGCGCCGATGACGAAGGCGACATCGGTCTGGCCGAACTCGCCGTTGATATCCTCCAGCTCGAACACCTCGTCATAGGGGACGTTGGCTTCGGCGAGCAGCACGTTCATGTGGCCCGGCATCCGGCCGGCGACGGGGTGAATGGCGTATTTGACGCTGACGCCTTCCTTCTTGAGCATGTCGCCCATCTCGCGCAGCGCGTGCTGCGCCTGGCTCACCGCCATGCCATAGCCGGGGACGATGATGACGCTGTCGGCCTGCTTCATGAGGAACGCCGCGTCCTCGGCCGATCCGCGCTTGTAGGGGCGGTCGATCTTCTCGCCCCCGCCGCCCGACGCCGCCTCGGCGCCGAAGCCGCCGGCGATGACGCTGATGAAGCTGCGGTTCATCGCCTTGCACATGATGTAGGAGAGGATCGCGCCCGACGAGCCCACGAGCGCGCCAGTGATGATCATCGCGCTGTTGCCGAGCGTGAAGCCCATCGCCGCCGCCGCCCAGCCCGAATAGCTGTTGAGCATCGACACGACGACCGGCATGTCCGCCCCGCCGATCGGGATGATGAGCAGGAAACCGATGGCAAAGGCGAGCCCGGTCAGCGTCCAGAACGCCCAGGCCGGCACCGGATTGGTATGCGCGAAGACCGCGACGAGCACGAGGATCGCCGCCAGCACGCCGAGGTTGAGCACATGCCGACCCGGCAGCAGAATCGGCTTGCCGCCCATGTTGCCGTTGAGCTTCAGGAACGCGATGACCGAACCCGAGAAGGTGATGGCGCCAATCGCGACGCCGAGCCCCATCTCGACCCGGCTCGCGGGGATGATGTTGCCGGCTGCGTTGAGGATGTGGAACGCGGCGGGATTGAGGAACGCCGCCATGCCGACCACCACCGCCGCCATGCCGACGAGGCTGTGGAACGCCGCGACGAGCTGCGGCATGTCCGTCATGGCGATGCGCCGCGCGGTGACGATGCCGATGACGGCGCCGACCGCGATCGCGCCGATGATCGCCGGCAGCGAGGCGACGTCGTGGGTGTAGAGCGTCGTCACCACCGCGATGGCCATGCCCGCCATGCCGAAGCGGTTGCCGGTGCGGCTGCTGACCGGGCTCGACAGCCCGCGCAAGGCAAGGATGAACAGGACGCCGGCGATCAGATAGGCGAGCGCCACGAAGGGCGGAACGGCAGCGACTTCATGCATGGCGACGGCCCCCCATCGGCCCTGGCGCGGAAAGATTCAGGCTTGGCCCCCTCACCCCTTGCGCTCCTTCTTCTTGTACATGGCGAGCATCCGCTCGGTGACGGCGAACCCGCCGAAGATGTTGATCGAGGCGAAGACGATCCCCGCGAGCCCCAGCCATTTCGCCGCCGGCGCCTGACTCTCCGCCGCCGCGATGAGCGCGCCGACGATGATGACCGACGAGATCGCATTGGTCACCGCCATCAGCGGCGTATGCAGCGCGGGCGTGACGCTCCACACCACATAATAGCCCACGAAACAGGCCAAGACGAAGATCGACAGGATCGAGATGAAGTCCATGGCAGGCTCCCTTGTTCTTCTTATGCCGCGAGCCGGCGCGGCGGCGGGACGGTGCGGCCCATCTCCTGCGCCGCCTCGATCCAGCAGGCGATGGCGTCGTATATGTTTTCGAGCGCTTCGTGCGGCGTGTCTCCGTCGGAACGGCAACCGGGAAGCTCAGGTGCAACGGCCTCGAAACCGCCGCCATCTTCCTCGCTCAAAGGTCTGATATCGACCTCATAATCCTGCGGCTTCATGACGAGCCTCCTTGCAGCACATCGACGAACCTGACCAGTTCGCGCACATAGATCGGCTTGATCGGCCGATGTGCGGGGATGGTCAGGATCTGCGGCATGTCGCGATGCTTTACCTTGTCATGCGATCCCTTGCGAGGGGCCGAGCAGTCGATTCCGAAGCCCTGACACAAGGTGATGATTTCCTCAATTCGCCAGTCGCGGGGATTGGCTCGCATGTCGGCGAGCAGCTTGTCCGCACGCGCCATCAGCTCCCCAGCAACCTCTCGTTGACCACCTTCCCGCCCTGCGTCAGCCGGATCGCGTTGCCGATCTCCTCGTCGAGGACCGGCGCGCCCTTGTCCTTGTCCCAGAAGGCGGAGAGGAAGTTGTAGAGGTTGCGGCTGAACAGGGCCGAGGCGTCGGCGGCGAGGCGACTCGGCACGTTGCGGTGGCCGACGATCCTGACGCCGTGCTTTTCGACCACTTCGCCCGCGACGGCGCCCTCGACATTGCCGCCCTGCTCGACCGCGAGGTCAACGATGACGCTGCCGGGCTTCATGCTCGCGATCTGCGCGTCGCTGATGAGGCGGGGCGCGGGCCGGCCGGGGATCAGCGCGGTGGTGATGACGATGTCCTGCTTGGCGATGTGGCTGGAGACGAGTTCGGCCTGCGCGGCCTTGTATTCGTCGGACATTTCGGTGGCGTAGCCGCCGGTGCCCTCGCCCTCGATGCCCGCCACCTTCTCGACGAAGATCGCCTTGGCGCCGAGCGATTCGATCTGTTCCCTGGTCGCCGCGCGCACATCGGTGGCGGAGACCTGCGCGCCCAGCCGCCGCGCGGTGGCGATCGCCTGGAGCCCTGCCACACCCACGCCCATGATGAAGACCCGCGCGGCCGAGACGGTGCCCGCCGCCGTCATCATCATCGGGAACGCCTTGCCATATTCGGCCGCCGCGTCGAGCACCGCCTTGTAGCCGGCGAGGTTCGACTGGCTGGAGAGGATGTCCATCGATTGCGCGCGGGTGATGCGCGGCATGAACTCCATCGCCAGCGCCTCCAGCCCCGCCGCCGCATAGGCATCGACGCGCGCACGCTCGCCAAAGGGGTTGAGCCCGGCGACGATCAGCGCGCCCGGCGTCGCGCCGCCGATGCTGTCCGGCGCCGGACCCTGCACGCCGAGCAGGATGCCCGCGCCCGCCACCACGGCGGATCGGTCCGCGACGGCGGCGCCGGCGGCGGCATAATCGGCATCGGCGATCGAGGCCGTGAGCCCGGCCCCGGCCTCGACCGCCACCTCGCCGCCCAGCGCGATGAACTTACGGACCGTTTCCGGCGTGGCGGCAACCCGCCGCTCGCCCGCGGCCTGCTCCTTGAGAACGGCAATCTTCATCCTGGCCCCCGTTTCCACTGCGCTCAGGTGGCGATGATGAGCATTACCAGCACAGTGACGATGGCGGCGGAAATCGTGCCCCATTTCACAAGCGCGGTGAAGCCGCTGTACGTCGCTTCTGCCTGGTTCATGTCGTTCGTGGCCATTGCCAATGATCCCCTCGGGTCGCTGTGCGGGGCACTGCTTAGTGCCAATGCGCCCGCCTCTCAAGCCCTGCTTTCACCAAGGGTTAAGGGGACTTTTACGCAGCCGGATTATGGCGGCGCGATGACGCTACGGATGCCTACCCCATGACCGAGCCGCACCGGCCCCTGCTCCTGCTGGTCGATGACGAGCCGGCCCAGCGACGACTCGCGTCCGCCATCGCCGCCCGGTCGGGATGGCGGACGCTGTGCGCCCATGACGGCGAAACCGCGATCGCGACTCTCGGCACGCATGAGGGGATGCAGCTCGACGCGGTGCTGATCGACGACTGGACGCTTGACTTCAGCACCGCCGAGCTGGTCCGCGAAATCCGCGCGCGGCGCCCTTCGCTGCCGATCCTGGTGGTGACGGCGAATGACAGCGTCGGCATGGCGGTCGAGGCGATGCGCGCGGGCGCGAGCGATTTCCTGACCAAGCCGGTCGCGCCGGAACGGCTGCTTTCCGCGCTGCGCGCCACGATCGACCAGCCGCGCGACGCGGGCGAGCTGCGGCCGCTGAGCGAGAAGATCGGGACGCCGCTCGCGTTCGAGGAGATCGTCGGCTCGTCCCCGCCCTTCCGCACCGCGCTCGCCATCGCCGCCAAGGCGGCGCGCGCGCGGGTGCCCGTGCTGATCGAGGGCGAGAGCGGCGTCGGCAAGGAAGTGATCGCCCGCGCCGTCCATGCCGCCTCCCCGCGCGGCAAGGCGCCGCTCATCGCCGTCAACTGCGGCGCGATCCCCGCCAATCTCGTCGAATCGGAGCTGTTCGGGCATGAACGCGGCGCCTTCACCGGCGCGTTCGAGCGCCATATCGGCCGCTTCGTCGCCGCGTCGGGCGGCACGCTGTTCCTCGACGAGATCAGCGAACTGCCACTCGACGCCCAGGTCAAGCTGCTGCGCGTGCTCCAGGATGGCGAGGTGCAGCCCGTGGGGAGCAAGCATCCGGTCGAGGTCGATGTCCGCGTCATCGCGGCCACCAACCGCCGCCTGATCGACGAGGTCGCCGCCGGGCGCTTCCGCGAGGATCTCTACTACCGCCTCGCCGTGGTGCAGGTGTCGATCCCCCCCCTGCGCGAGCGGAGCGGCGACATTCCCGCGCTCGCCCGCCACCTCCTCGCGCGGATCGCGCAGCAGCCGGGCCTGCGGAGCCTGGGCATCACCGCCGAGGCGATGAACCTGCTCGTCGCGCATGACTGGCCGGGCAATGTCCGCCAGCTCCACAATGCGCTGTTCCGCGCCGCCGTGCTGTGCGAGGGCGATGCGCTGACGCCAGCCGATTTCCCCCAGATCGGCGCGCGGCTGGGGACGCGCGAACCGGGGACCGAGGCCGCCGGCGGCGCGCGGGATCATGGAATCGGCGTCACCCTGTACGAGACCAACGGCCATCTGCGCGCGCTCGCCGACATCGAGGCGGATGTCATCCGCCTGGCCATCGGCCATTATCGCGGCCGCATGACGGAGGTTGCGCGGCGCCTGGGCATCGGCCGGTCGACGCTCTACCGCAAGCTCGCGGAACTCGGCATCGACAGCGCCGCCTGACAGGAAAAGGGCGACGCCGTAACGCCGCCCTCCCAGGGATCAAAGGTGCGACCCGAAGACCCTGTCGCCCTCGGCTCAACCACCCAAGAACGTGGTCAGTTCGGCCTTGGTGACCGACTTGTCCTGATCCTTGTCGGCGCTGACAAAGGCGTTACCGGCATAGGTCGATATCTCGGCGGCGCTGGACGCCTTGCCGGTCGCCTGCGCTTCCGCCTTCTTGAGGTCGCCGATCCACCTGGCGAATTCGGGCTGGCTGAGCGTGCCCGACTGGTCGCTGTCATATCGCGGGAACTGCGTGTTGACGAGCGCGGCCACCTGACCGGCGTCGTTGGTGACGCTCGCCGCCGATCCGGTCGTCCCGCCATCCTGCGCGGCGGACGCGGGGCCAGTGGTGGACGTCGATGGCGTCGTCGCGGACGGGGTGCCGGCGACGGGTGTCTGGGCGGTGGGCGCGGCGGGCGCCGGCTGCGCGGTCGTGGTATCCTGCGTGGGGGCCGGCGGGGTCGCCGTCATGGTCTGCGCGAACGCAGACGTGCTGGCAAACAGAATGGGCACAGCAAACAAGATCTTCTTCATCGGTTCTTCTCCTCTGCGCCCGCCGGCTCACGATGCGGGCGTCCAGTCAAAATGGTAACGGTGGCTAAATGAGGAGCGTTCGGATGATGTTCCAGTCGTTATTGCGACGCCTCAACAGCTCGTCGATACCCTGACACAGATCATCTGTGGGGCAGGTCATGTCTGCGGTGAAATGACGCAGGCTGTTACGATACGGCAAGGAAAGCGGCACGCGTTCATTTGCCGTTCATGCCGCTGGATTGCGGCAGTCCTGTCAGCCTGCTAGGCGCCGCGCGACACAGAAGGACGCCGCCATGATCCCCCGCTACGCCCGCGCCGAGATGAGCGCCATCTGGTCCGCCGAGACCCGCTTGCGCATCTGGTTCGAGATCGAGGCGCACGCGACACAGGCGCTGGCCGACCTCGGCGTGGTGCCCCCCTCCGCCGCCGAGGCGCTGTGGCGCTGGTGGGCGACGAACCCGGCGATCGACGTGGCCGCGATCGACGCGATCGAGGCGGTGACCAGGCATGACGTCATCGCCTTCCTCACCTGGGTCGCCGAGCAGGTGGGCGAGGAGGCGCGGTTCATGCATCAGGGCATGACGAGTTCGGACGTGCTCGACACCTGCCTTGCGGTCCAGCTCGCGCGGGCGAGCGACCTGCTGCTCGCCGACCTCGACGCGCTGCTCGCGGCGCTCAGGCGGCGGGCGGAGGAGCATAAGCATACCCCGACGATTGGCCGCAGCCACGGCATCCATGCCGAGCCGGTGACGTTCGGCCTCAAGCTCGCCCAGGCCTATGCCGAGTTCGACCGCTGCCGCGCGCGGCTTGTGGCGGCGCGGGCGGAGGTCGCGACCTGCGCGATTTCCGGCGCCGTGGGCACCTTCGCCAATATCGATCCGCGCGTCGAGGCGCATGTCGCCGAAAGGCTCGGGCTCGCGATCGAGCCGGTCTCGACCCAGGTGATCCCGCGCGACCGCCATGCCATGTTCTTCGCGACGCTGGCGGTCATCGCCTCGTGCGTCGAGCGGCTGGCGACCGAGATCCGCCACCTCCAGCGCACCGAGGTGCTCGAGGCGGAGGAATATTTCTCCCCCGGCCAAAAGGGTTCCTCGGCGATGCCGCACAAGCGCAACCCGGTGCTGACCGAGAATTTGACCGGCCTGGCCCGCATGGTCCGCAGCCACGCGATCCCGGCGCTGGAGAATGTGGCGCTGTGGCACGAGCGCGACATTTCGCACAGTTCGGTCGAGCGCTTCATCGGCCCCGACGCCACGATCACGCTCGATTTCGCGCTGGCGCGGCTGACCGGCGTCATCGACAGGCTGCTGGTCTATCCCGAGCGGATGCTCCGCAACATGAACCGCATGGGTGGCCTCATCCACTCGCAGCGCGTGCTGCTCGCGCTGACGCAGGCGGGGGTGAGCCGCGAGGACGCCTATCGCCTCGTCCAGCGCAACGCGATGAAGGTGTGGGAATCGGACGGCCGGTGCGCGCTGCTCGACCTGCTCAAGGCCGATGCCGAGATCGGCGGATATCTGGGCGGGGCGGACCTCGAGGCGCTGTTCGACCTCGATTACCACCACAAGCATGTCGACACCATTTTCGCGCGCGTGTTCGGCGGCTGATCGCGGACGAGAAAGGGGCCGCCACCCGGTGATGGCGACCCCTCCCGATGGCAGAGCGAGACCTAGAGGACGAAATCGTCGATCGTCAGCGCCGACGCGGTCTTCACGACAAGCAGGAAGTCCTGCGAGCCGTCGAGATTGGCGTCGATGTAGACGGTCGCTTCGCCGCGGCGATTGACGATCGTGACGTTCTGCGCCGCAACGTCCAGCGCGGACACGTCGATGAGGTCGTTCGCCGTGTCGAAGCTCTTGATCGTGTCATAGGCCGTGACGAGACTGTCCGAGAGCGCCTCGAACACGAACACGTCCTGGCCGGCGCCGCTGGAAAGGACGTCCTTGCCCGCGCCGCCGACGAGAATGTCGTTGCCGCCATCGCCGTTCAGCGTGTCGTTGCCGTCGCCGCCGCGCAGCGTGTCGTTGCCCGACCCGCCCGAAACGGTGTCATCGCCACGGCCGGCGTCGATCACGTCGTTGCCGGTGCCGCCCTTGATCGAATCCTTGCCGCCGCCCGACTTGATGTCGTCATTGCCGCCCTTGCCGTCGATCACCTCGTCGGCGATGCTGCCGATGAGGGTGTCGGCCTTGGTGGTGCCCAGCGTGTTGGGCTTGTCGACATACATGACGAGCAACTGGCCTTGTTCGACGGTGGCCGGGTTGCCGGTCAGCGCATGGACCTGCGCGTCGAGCAGATAGGCGCGGCTGGTGCTGCTGCCGAGCAGGTCCGTGACGTCGATCACGCCCGAGCTTTCCTCGTCCTGGGTGATGAAGCCGGGAGCGCCGGGGGTGAACAGCGCCGGATCGAACGCCGCGATCTCAGACAGCTTGTCGGTCGCGATGTCATATTCGTAGACCTTGGAGACATAGGCCTGGTTGCCGGGGTCTTCCTGCAGAATGACCTTGCCGTTGCCCACGGTGATGTTGTCGAACATCCGCGCGCCCTCGGTCCCGTCGAGCACCGCCTGGATGGTGCCGCCCAGTTCCGGGTTGGCGACGTCGGTGAAGGTCGCCTTGTAGAGGCGGGTCGCGCCGGCGAAATTGTTGGTCGTCGTGAAGTAGAGGACATTGGGATTGTCGGGATCCCAGGCCGAATCCTCGGGACGCAGGAAGCTGGTGACCTGCTCCGCCTCGCTTTCGGTGTCGATCTGAGCGCCGGTCATGTTGCTGACGCCGCCGGCGGTGGTGTCGCCGATCTCCTGCAGCGTGAAGGTGCCGTTGACGGCGGTGCCGTTCACCTCGTCGACAAACCCGGCGACCTTGATGCCGTAGAACTTGCCATTGGCAAGGCCGGCCTGCTCGATCTCGGTGCCCGTGGCCTGCTTGTCGCCGACATAGATATAGACCTGGCCGTTGGTGCCGTCGTCGGTCGCCGCCACGATGGTCTTCTGCTGAGCGAAGGGATTGGCGGTGAGGTTCTCGAAGGAAAGGTTGCCGAGCGCCGGCAGCTCGTAGGCGACGCCCTTGTTGTCGCCGCTGACGATCGTTGCGATCGCGCGGCCCTCGGCGCCCGTCTCCTCGCCGGTGAGGTAGATGCGGGTGGTCGTGCCCAGCGTCACGCCCTCCGCCGTGGTGTAGCTGAACGCGCTCGTCGGCGCGAGATCGCCCGAGCAGAAGCGGCTGAACGCCGTGGTACCCTGGACATAGACGTCGTTGGCATCGTCCCACAGGTTGAGCGTCTTGATCGCGTCGTCGCCCGAAACGACCGCCAGCGTCGCCTTGTCGATCACCAGCGCATCAATGTAGGCGCCGATCGAGCCGTGGCTGCGCACCGCGCTGAGGCCGGGGGCGTTCGAAATCTCGTGATTGACGAGGGCGGTGATCGTGCCGTCGCCATTGTCGAACGCGCCGATGCCGTCGGGAATGCCCCCGAACACCCCGGTGGTGCCGCCCGGCGTCAGCGCGTCGCCGACAGTGAGGACCGACACAAAACGGATATTGGGTTCCGCTGTCAGCAGATAGGGATTGGTGGTGGTGGAAGGTCCAGTAGGCATCCGTTGTCCCCCGGTGAGAGTGTAGTTGCGGGCTCATGGCCGCGACTCGGCCGGACGCTGGCCTAGACGGTTAATGTTGCGTTCACGGTCCCGGACTGTGACAGTTTGGGGGTGGTTCGATGACAGGGCTGACATAGTTAACCGCCGTTGCCGCGCGGGATCATGCCCCTGCGCCACGGTTCCGCCCGGCCCCCGCCCCGCCCGCGCGGCGTCCATCAGGGCTTTGCAGCCGGCGGATCGAGGGTTATGGTCGCCCAAACGTCAGAGAGGTCGCGGCCGCGTGCAAATACTCAAGACGGGCTTCTGGGTCATCATCGCGGTCGCGCTGGCGCTGTTCGCCAAGGCCAACTGGATCACCCCGCCCGATCTGACGGGCAACGGCCATGTCGTCGTCAAGCTGTGGGGCGATCTCCAGCTCTACACCCGCCTGCCGGCGATCGTGTTCTTTTCCTTCCTGCTCGGCCTGCTGCCGATGTGGCTGCTGCACCAGGCGACCAAATGGCGGCTGCATCGCAAGATCGAGTCCACCGAGCGCGCGCTGGTCGCGACCGTTTCCCCGCCGTCGCCGCCCGTGAGTGCCGAGCCGGCCCTGCCGGCCGAACGGGCATGAGCAACCCCATCTATGTCGCGATCGACACGCCGGCGCTCGACAAGGCACAGGCACTTGCCGGCCGTGTCCAGCGCCATGTCGGCGGGCTGAAGCTCGGCCTCGAATTCTTCTGCGCCAACGGCCATCATGGCGTGCACGAGATGAAGGCGTTCGGGCTGCCCATCTTCCTCGACCTTAAGCTGCATGACATCCCCAACACCGTCGCCAAGGCGATGCAGGCGCTGCATGTGCTCGAACCCGCGCTTGTCACCGTTCATGCCGCCGGCGGACGGGCGATGATGGAGGACGCGAAGGCGGCGGCCGGCGCGCGCACCAGGGTGGTCGCGGTGACGGTGCTCACCAGCCTCGATGGCGAGGATCTGCGCGAGACGGGCGTGACCGGCAATCCGCACGACCAGGTGCGGCGGCTGGCCGATCTTGCCGGCGCCGCCGGGCTCGACGGCCTCGTCTGCTCGGGCGCGGAAGTGGCGGCGGTCCGCGCGCTGTGGCCCGAGGCGTGCCTCGTGGTGCCCGGCCTGCGCCTGCCCAATGGCGCACGCGGCGACCAGAAGCGCGCGGTCACGCCGCGCGAGGCGCGCGACCGGGGCGCCTCGATCCTCGTTATCGGGCGCCCGATCTCCGCCGCGCCCGATCCCGATCTGGCGGCCCGTCAGATCGAAGCCACGCTCTGACGAGGGTTGAAATGCCGCGCCCGCGCTGTAGAGCGGGGCCATGCCTCCCGTTCAGATCAAGATTTGCGGCCTTACCGACGCCGCCGCGGTCGATGCTGCCTGCCGCGCGGGGGCCGACCATGCCGGCTTCGTCTTCTTCCCGCCGAGCCCGCGCCACCTCGATTTCGATCGTGCCGGCGCGCTCGGCGCGCGCGTCCCGCGATCGGTTAACAAGGTCGGCGTGTTCGTCGATCCCGACGACGCGCTGATCGAGCGGGCGGTGCGCGCCGCCGCGCTCGACGCGATCCAGCTCCACGGGTCGGAGACGCCGGCGCGCGTCGCGGCGGTGGGCGCGCGCACGCTGCTGCCGGTGTGGAAGGCGATCGGGATCAAGACCCGCGCCGATCTCGACGCCGCGGCCGCCTATGCCGGCGCGGCGAGCCTCGTGCTGCTCGACGCGCGGACGCCGCCAGGCGCCGCGCTGCCCGGCGGCATGGGGCTGCGTTTCGACTGGACGATCCTGCGCGACTGGAGCGCGCCGCTCCCCTGGGGCATGTCGGGCGGACTCGATCCGGCTAATGTCGCCGAGGCGCTGGCGATCACCGGCGCGGCGCTCGTCGATGTCTCGTCGGGTGTCGAGCGGGCGCCCGGCGTCAAGGATGTGGACAAGATCGCGGCCTTCTGCGAAGCGGCGCGGCGAGCCTGAACGGACTGGATGTTGCAATGACCGATATGGCGACCCTCCCCAACTCGCTCCGCACGCAGCCCGACGAGCGCGGCCATTTCGGCGCCTATGGCGGCCGTTATGTCGCCGAGACGCTGATGCCGCTGATCCTCGATCTCGAGCGGCATTATCGCGCGGCGCAGGCGGACCCCGCCTTTGCCGAAGAGCTGGACGACCTGCTCGAACATTATGTCGGCCGCCCCTCCCCGCTTTATCATGCCGAGCGGCTGACCGAGGCGTTGCGCGAGGGCGCGCCGGCGGGCAAGGGCGCGCAGGTCTGGTTCAAGCGCGATGAATTGAACCACACCGGCGCGCACAAGATCAACAACTGCGTCGGCCAGATCCTGCTCGCGCGGCGGATGGGCAAGACGCGGATCATCGCGGAGACGGGCGCGGGCCAGCACGGCGTCGCCACCGCGACGGTCGCCGCGCGCTTCGGCCTGCCCTGCGTCATCTACATGGGCGCGCGCGACATCGAGCGGCAGCAGCCCAACGTGTTCCGCATGAAGCTGCTCGGCGCCGAGGTGGTCGCGGTGCAGAGCGGGGCGCGCACGCTCAAGGACGCCATGAACGAGGCGTTGCGCGACTGGGTCGCGAACGTCCACGACACCTTCTACATCATCGGCACGGCGGCCGGGCCGCATCCCTATCCCGAGCTGGTGCGCGATTTCCAGAGCGTGATCGGCCGCGAGGCGCGGGCACAGCTCCTCGATCGGACGGGGCGGCTCCCCGACCTGCTCGTCGCGGCGATCGGCGGGGGATCGAACGCGATCGGCCTGTTCCACCCCTTCCTCGACGACAAGGAGGTGGCGATGCTCGGCGTCGAGGCGGCGGGGCATGGCCTCGACAAGCACCATGCGGCCAGCCTCGCGGGCGGCGCGCCAGGCGTGCTCCACGGCAACAAGACCTATCTCCTCCAGGACGAGGACGGCCAGATCGCCGAGGCGCACAGCATTTCCGCCGGGCTCGACTATCCCGGCATTGGCCCCGAACATGCCTGGCTCAAGGACGTCGGCCGCGTCGAATATACCGCTGTCACCGACGATCAGGCGCTCGACGCCTTCCAGCTCCTGTGCCGGACCGAAGGCATCATCCCCGCGCTCGAACCGGCCCACGCCATCGCCGCCGTGGTCGATCGCGCGCGGACGATGGACCGGAACGCCATCATCCTCGCCAACCTGTGCGGCCGGGGGGACAAGGACATTTTCACCGTTGCCGAGGCGCTGAGCGTCAAGCTATGACAGGGACGCGATGAACGCCTTCAATCCTTTGACAGCCACGAAGAGGCTGGAAGCCGCCGGACTGCCCCGACAACAGGCCGAAGCCATCGCCTATGAAATCGACGATTGCACGAGCGATCTGGTGACCAAGAACATGCTTGAGGCCGCGTTGGCAAAGCAGACGCTGCGGATCGGCGTGTTGATGTCCGGCATCATGGCGGTAGCGACGGGCATTCTCGGCGTTCTCATCTCGATCAAGTGACCCGCCTCGCCGCCGCCTTCGCCAAGGGCCGCCCGGCCCTTATCACCTTCGTCACCGCCGGTGACGGCGATACCGCCGCGATCCTCGATGCGCTGGTCGCGGGCGGCGCGGACGTGATCGAGCTGGGGATGCCGTTCACCGATCCGATGGCGGACGGGCCGGCGATCCAGCTCGCCAACATCCGCAGCCTGACGGCGGGCACAACCACCGCCGACATCCTCGCCATCGCAGCAGCATTCCGCGCGCGCCATCCGGGCATACCGCTGGTGCTGATGGGCTATGCCAATCCGATGCTGCGGCGCGGCGGCGACTGGTTCGCGGCGCAAGCCAAGGTGGCCAGCGTCGACGGCGTGATCTGCGTCGACCTGCCGCCCGAGGAGGATGGCGAGCTTGGCCCCGCCCTGCGCGCGGCGGGGATCGACTTCATCCGGCTCGCCACGCCCACGACCGACGCGGCGCGACTGCCGGCGGTGCTGGCGGGCGCGGGCGGCTTCCTCTATTATGTCTCGGTCGCCGGCATCACCGGCAAGCAGCAGGCGACCCAGGAGAGCATCGCCGCCGCCGTCGCGCGGCTCAAGCAGGCCACCACCCTCCCGGTCGCGGTCGGCTTTGGCGTCCGCACCCCCGAGCAGGCGGTCGCGATCGGCCGGGTCGCGGACGGCGTCATCGTCGGATCGGCGATCGTCGATCTCGTCGCGCAACATGGCCCCGGTGCCGCCGAGCCGGTGCGCGCGTTCGTCGCCAGCCTTGCCGGCGCGCTGCGCGTCGGGCAGGAGCAGACCGCATGAGCTGGCTCACCCGCGTCCGCAACGCCATCCCCTTCATCGCCAAGCGCGAGACGGTCGACAATCTGTGGCACAAATGCCCCAACTGCGGGCAGATGATCTTCACGCGGGAATGGGAGGACAATCTCTCCGTCTGCCCGCGCTGCGACCATCATGGCCGCATCGGCGCGCGCGCGCGGTTCGACCAGATCCTCGACGAGGGGAGCTGCCGCCGCCTGCCCCCGCCGCACGTGCGCGAGGATCCGCTGCGCTTCCGCGATTCCAAGCGCTATACCGAGCGGATCAAGACCGCGCGCGCGGCAACCGGCGAGCAGGACGCGCTCATCAACGCCAGCGGCACCATCATCGGCCGGCCGGTGGTGATGGGGGTGCAGGATTTCGCCTTCATGGGCGGGTCGATGGGCATGGCGGTGGGCGCCGCCTTGGTCGCCGGCGTGCGCGAGGCGATCAGGCGCAAATGCCCCTACATCATCTTCACCGCCGCCGGCGGCGCGCGGATGCAGGAAGGCATTCTCTCGCTGATGCAGATGCCGCGCGCGACGGTGGCGATCCAGCAGCTCCACGAGGCGGGGCTGCCCTATATCGTGGTCCTCACCGATCCGACGACGGGCGGCGTCACCGCGAGCTACGCGATGCTGGGCGACGTGCAGATCGCCGAACCCAACGCGCTCATCGGCTTCGCCGGCCAGCGCGTGATCGAGAACACGATCCGCGAGAAGCTGCCCGAGGGCTTCCAGCGCGCCGAATATCTCCTCGCGCACGGGATGATCGACATGGTCGTCCACCGCAAGGCGCTGCGCGAGACGCTGGGCGAGGTGATCGGTTATCTGACGGCGGCGCGGGCGGCGTGAATGTTCTTCGTCGTCATTGCGAGGCCGAAGGCCGTGGCAATCCAGCAGCCGCCGCGCTCTGGATTGCCACGTCGGCTTCGCCTCCTCGCAATGACGAGACAATTTAAGCGAGCGTGACTGTCCATATACAATCATGCCCGACCACGCCGTCTCCGATCACCCCGCCGTCCAGGCCCAGCTCGATCGCCTCGCGACGCTCTCGCCGGGCGCGGACATCCTCGGCCTCGAGCGGATCACCACCCTGCTCGCCCGTCTCGGCAACCCGGAGCGCGCGCTGCCGCCGGTGCTGCATGTCGCGGGCACCAACGGCAAGGGGTCGACCTGCGCCTTCCTGCGCGCCGCGCTCGAGGCGGACGGGCGCAGCGTCCATGTCTACACCTCGCCGCATCTCTGTCGCTTCAACGAGCGTATCCGCGTCAACGGCGCGCTGATCGAGGACGAGGCGCTGGCGGACCAGCTCGGCCGCGTGCTCGATGCGGGCGAGGGGATCGGCGCCAGCTTCTTCGAGGTGACGACCGCGGCGGCGTTCCTCAGCTTCGCCGAGCATCCCGCCGACGCCTGCATCATCGAGGTGGGGCTCGGCGGACGGCTCGACGCGACCAATGTGATCGAGGCGCCGGTCGCCTGCGGGATCGCGCAACTGGGGCTCGATCATCAGCAGTTCCTGGGCCGCCGCCTCACCGACATCGCCGGGGAAAAGGCTGGGATCGCCAAGTCCGGCGCCCCCGTCGCGACGCTCCGCTACGAGGCACAGGTGGCGGCGGTGGTCGAGGCGGGGATCGGCACGCGCGGCGGGCGCTGGCTCGCCAAGGGCGCGGCGTGGGACATCGCGCCCTATCGCGGGAGGGTCCATTATCGCGACGTGCGCGGGCGGATCGAGCTGCCCGCGCCGCGCCTCGCGGGCGCGCATCAGGTCGACAATCTCGGCCTCGCCATCGCCATGCTCCGCCACCAGCAGGCGGTGCCGGTGAGCGAGGCGGCGCTCAAGGCCGCGCCGCTGTGGGCGCAGTGGCCCGCGCGGCTGCAACGGCTGGAGCCCGGCCCGTTGATCGCGCCGCTCGGCGAGGCGCGCGCCGTCTGGCTCGACGGCGGCCACAATCCCTCCGCCGGCAAGGCACTGGCGCGGCATTTCGTCGACCACATGCCGCCGCCGCACAAGCTGGAGGTGATCGTGGGAATGCTCGCCAACAAGGATGCGCGCGGCTTCCTCGATCCGCTGCGCAAGCTGATCGGCCGGCTGCACAGCGTGCCGGTGCCGGGCCACGCTCACCACGCGCCCCAGCTCTACGCCGCGCTCGCCGAGCAATGGGGACTGCCGCACGCGGCTCACGCCGACCCCGCCGCCGCGATCGCGGCGATCGCGCGCCAAGGCGGCGAGGCGCCGGTGCTGCTGACGGGTTCGCTCTATCTGGCGGGCGAGGTGCTGAAGGCGAACGATCAGCTGCCGGGTTGATGCCACGATCGTCATTGCGAGGAGGCGCAGCCGACGCGGCAATCCAGAGCGCGGCGCTACTGGATTGCCACGGCCTGACGGCCTCGCAATGACGGTGCTCGTGACGACCGAGCTACGTCGATATCGTTCGCCCTGAGCTTGTCGAGGGGCCGAACTCCTCGCTGGCGGACCGCTATTCCGCCACCCCCGCGCTGCCCATGCTCGCGTCGACCAGCCCGCTGCGCATCATCAGCCAGAACAGCAGGATGCCGGGCAATGCGGCGACCGTGGTGAGCAGATAGAAATCGACATAGCCAAGCGCCTCGATGAGGGCTCCCGCCGTCGTTCCGGTGATGAAACGGCCGACGATCGCGGCGGCCGCCGAGAGCAGCGCGAACTGCGTCGCGGTGAAGCGCAGGTCGCACAGCGCCGAGAGATAGGCGACGACGGTGACGCCGCCGATGCCGCTCGCGAAATTCTCGAAGCCGATCGTGAAGGCGAGCATCAGCATCGAATGGCCGACCGCCGCGAGCCCCGCGAAACTGAGGTTCGAGACCGCCATGAGGACGAGGCTGACGAGCACCGACCGCTTCATCCCCAGCCGCGCATAGAGGACGCCGCCGACGAAGATCCCCGCGAGCAGCGCGAGGAAGCCGACCCACACGTCGCCCGCCAGAATCTCGCTTTTGGTGAAGCCCAGCGTCACGAGGAGGTCGCGGATCATGAGGTTGGCGATGGTATCGCCGATCTTGTGGATCAGGACGAACAGCAGGACGAGCGGTGCGCCCTGCCGCGTGAGGAAATCGGCGAGGGGGCTGGCGATCGCGCTCCAGGCGGCGCGCGCGCCGCGCGCCGGCGCAGGATCGCGATGACGCGCCGGCTCCCCGGCAAAGATCGACGCGACCGGCCCCAGAAACGCCAGCGGCATACAGGCGACATAGCCCCAACTCCAGCTCGACATGCCGGCGACGGCGAGCGCGATGCTCGCGGCGAAGAAGGCGCCGAGCCGCCAGCCATATTGCGACATGCCCGATCCGACACCCAGCTCCTCGGGCCTCAGCAGCTCGATCCGGTAGGCGTCGACGACGATGTCGAGGGTCGCGCCGGCAAAGCCCAGCAGCAGCGCGCCGACCACGACCGCCTGCAATCCGCGCACCGGATCGGCAATGCCGAGCACGAACACCGCCGCCGCCGTCATCACCGCGCACAGCCACAGCCATGACCGCCGCTGGCCGAGCGCGGCGCCGATCACCGGCAGCCGCACGCGGTCGATCAACGGCGCCCAGGCCCATTTGAAGCTGTAGACGAGCAGCGCCAGCGCGAAGGCCGAGATCGACTTCTTCTCGATCCCCGCGTCGGCGAGGCGATTGGTCAGCGTCGCCGCGAGCAACGCGAAGGGAAAGCCCGAGGACATGCCGAGGAACAGCGCGGTGAGCGGCGCGCGCTGCGCATAGGGGCGGACGGCGGGCGGCAGGTGGCGACGCCAGCCCACGTCCGCCGCGCTCATCTCCCCTCCCTGCAAGGGCGCGGTCGGGGGTGGGTCGCCCCACGCGATGACATTCGTTGGGTGATTGATCGAAGCGCCGCGCCCTGCATCGCGCCACCTTATCAGCGTTGGCGCGCGGGTCTACCCACCCCCGACCCCGCCCTTGCAGGGAGAGGAGGAATTGGACCGTCCTCCCTCCCAGGGAGGGGCGCGAATCAGGCTTTCTACTCGTCGAACAGCGTCAGGCCGACGGGCACCGCCGGCATCGGCAGGCCGTGCATGAGCGCGTCGGCGCAGGCGACGGCGGCGGCAAGGTCGCGCGGCTGAAACGGCTTGGCGAGCCAGCCGAGGCCGTGCGCTCGGCCCTCGGGCGGGACGGCGGCGGCGATGAAGAGCACATGCACCTCGCGCGCGCAGGCCTCGCGCGCCAGCGCCACGCCATCCACCTGGCCGGCGAGGCGCACGTCGCTCAGAACGAGGTCCGGCGGTTCGTCCGCGTCGATCCAGCGCAGCGCGTCGCTGGCATTGGGCACCGTGGCGACGACGGTATAGCCCGCCTGGCCGAGCGCGTGCTCGGCATCGAAGGCGATGAGCGGCTCGTCCTCGACCACCAGGATGCGCTGGATGCACCGCTTGACCCGCCTGAACAACATGATCTTGTCCGCCTTATCGCTCTTGCGCCGCAACGCCGCTTGCCTGCGAAGGTTGCCAGGGGCAAGGGGGGGCATGAGCTTACCTCCCAGGAACAAGGATAACGCGCGGCCATCGCGCCGGGGACCGGGCGCGCGTCCGGGTGGGCGCCGCCAGGGCACCCTCCGCCGGGAAGCGGGCGCGGCCCCGAAGGCGGCCGCTCCCCCGCCCCGCCCCGGCGCCAGCGCCGCCCGATCCGAACAGCGCATCGCCAAACTGCTGGCGCGCGCCGGCATCGCCTCGCGCCGCGAGATCGAGCGGATGATCGCCGAGGGGCGGGTGGCGGTGAACGGCAGCGTGATCGAGACCCCCGCGACACTGCTCCGCTCGCTCCATGGCGTGACGGTCGACGGCAACCCGGTGCGCGAGCCGGCGCCGACGCGGCTGTTTCTGTTCCACAAGCCGGTGGGCTACCTCACCACCGAGCGCGATCCGCGCGGGCGCCCGACCATTTACGACCGCATCCCGCGCGACCTGCCGCGCGTGGTTCCGGTGGGGCGGCTCGACCTCAATACCGAGGGGCTGCTGCTCCTCACCACCGACGGGGGGCTCAAGCGCCAGCTTGAACTGCCGGCCACGGGCGTCGAGCGCAGCTACCGTGCGCGCGCCTTTGGCACGGTGAGCCAGGCGCAGCTCGAGGAGCTGGCGATGGGCGTGGAAATCGAGGGGATGCGCTACGGCCGCATCGACGCCAATCTCGAGCGCCGGACCGGCAGCAACCAGTGGATCGAGATGACGCTGACCGAGGGCAAGAACCGCGAGGTGCGGCGGGTGCTGGAATTTCTCGGGCTCAAGGTCAACCGGCTGATCCGCACGCGCTATGGCCCGTTCGTGCTCGGCGATCTGGCGCCGGGCGAAGTGCGCGAGGTGCGGCAGCACGACCTCGTCACCTTCCGCAAGACGCTCAAGACCGCATGAGAATCATCGCCGGCGAGTGGCGCGGCCGACCGCTGGTGGCGCCGAAGGGCGACGCCACCCGGCCGACGGCCGATCGCCTTCGCGAGGCCTTGTTCTCGATGCTGACGAGCCGGATCGGAAGTTTCGAGGGGCTGGCCGTCGCCGACATGTTCGCGGGATCGGGCGCGCTCGGGTTCGAGGCGCTGTCGCGCGGCGCGGCGTCGTGCCTGTTTGTCGACCAGGATCGCGCGGCGGTCGACGCCATCCAGGCCAATGGCGAGCGGCTGGGCGTCCGCCCCGACGTCCGTCAGACGAGCGTCCTGAGCCTCGGCCCCGCCCCCGCGCCGCTCGACCTGCTGCTGATGGACCCGCCTTATGGCACCGGCGCCGGCGCGGTCGCGCTCGACAGACTGGCGCGGCTCGGCTGGGTCGGACCCGCGACCTGGATCAGCATCGAGACCGAGCGGCGCGAGTCGGTCGAGGTCGCGGGGTTCGCGATCGACGTCAGCCGCGCCTTCGGCAAGGCGCGGCTGACATTGATGCGATCTGCCGGTCAATGCGGATCGTCACCAGACGACGTCACCCCGGACTTGATCCGGGGTCCAGCTTCTTGATCCAGCGGCGCTAAAGGCTGAGAAAGCGGAACCCCGGCTCGGCGGCCGGGGTGACGAGGACATGAATGGGCTTCAGCGGTGCCGAGGCGCGCGGCGGTGGCCCGGCGCCTCGCTCGGGTTGATGCAGCTGTCGGTAACGGTGCGGCTGCACAGCGGATAGTCGGTGCGGGGCGCGGGCGGCGGCGGCGCGGTGTAGCCGCTGCCCGAGCCCGTCGTGCCGCCCATGCCGCTCATCCCTCCCGACATGCCTGTACCGCCGGACGCGCCGGGGCTCATCGTGGTGCCGGTCGAATCGGTCGAGGGCATCGACGTGCCCGGATCGGCCGGCATCGTCGATCCGTTACCGCCGGCAGCGCCCGTGGCGCCCTGGTCCATCGCGCCCTGGTCCATCGCGCCCGAGCCCGAGGTGCTGCCCATGCCGGTGGAGCCCGGCGCGCCCGGCGGCGTCGGATTGGCGGAGGGGTCCGTCGGCGGCGCCGGCGTGCCGGGGATCGTCGGGTCGGTGTTCATCATTCCCGTTCCCGTGCCGGTCGAAGGCGAGGCGGTGTCCTGGGCCATGGCCTGAGCACCGAGCGCGAGCGCGGCGGCGCCCGTCAGCGCGAAGAAAAGTCTCATCCTGCGTCCTCCTTCTCGATCCCGGCGCGTGCCGGAAGCGGCAGAGGCAAAGACGTGCGACGCGCCCAATCGGTTCCGCCGGCGCGACGACTCGTTGCGCCGGCGGCACGAGCGGCGGCGTGGCGAGGCGGCGCGAAAGACTTGCTCGATCCGTTTCCGTTCCCTACCTGTTCGGCGATGTCCCTGTCCGCCGCGCCCGCTGCCGAGCCGCCCTATCTTGCCGGCCTCAATCCGCCCCAGCGCGAGGCGGTGCTCACCACCGAGGGGCCGGTGCTGGTGCTCGCCGGCGCGGGCACGGGCAAGACGGCGGCGCTGACGGCGCGGCTCGCGCATCTCGTCGCGACGCGGCGCGCCTATCCGTCCGAGATCCTCTCGGTCACCTTCACCAACAAGGCGGCGCGCGAGATGCGCGAGCGCGTCGGGCGGATGATCGGCCCGGCGGTCGAGGGGATGCCGTGGCTCGGCACTTTCCACGCCATCGGCGCCAGGATGCTGCGCCGCCATGCCGAGCGCGTTGGCCTGCAGAGCAACTTCACCATCCTCGACACCGACGACCAGTTGCGACTGCTCAAACAGCTCGTGGTCGCCTCGGACCTTGACGAAAAACGCTGGCCCGCGCGCCAGCTCGCCGGGCTCATCGACAAGTGGAAGAACCGCGGCTGGACCCCCGCCGAGATCGACGCGGGCGAGAGCGAGCTCTACGCCAACGGCAAGGGCCAACAGCTCTACCGCGCCTATCAGGAGCGGCTGCTGGCGCTCAACGCCTGCGATTTCGGCGACCTCCTCCTCCACAATCTGACGCTGCTGCGCACCGACCGCGAGGTGCTGGAGCTGTACCAGCAACGGTTCCGCTACATCATGGTGGACGAATATCAGGACACCAATGCGAGCCAGTATCTCTGGCTGCGGCTGCTCGCGCAGGCGCGGCGCAACATCTGCTGCGTGGGCGACGACGACCAGTCGATCTACAGCTGGCGCGGCGCCGAAGTCGCCAACATCCTGCGCTTCGAGCGCGACTTCCCCGGCGCGGCGGTGATCCGGCTCGAGCAGAACTACCGCTCCACCCCCCATATCCTCGCGGCCGCGTCGGGAGTCATCGCCGAGAATGGCGGCCGGCTGGGCAAGACGCTGTGGACGCGGCAGGGCGAGGGCGAGAAGGTGCGCGTGCTCGGCGTGTGGGACGGGCCGGAGGAAGCGCGCCGCGTCGGCGAGGAAATGGAGAGCGGGCACGCGCGCGGCGAGCGGCTCGACAGCATGGCGATCCTCGTCCGCGCGCAGTTCCAGACCCGCGAGTTCGAGGACCGCTTCATCCAGATCGGCCTCCCCTATCGCATCGTCGGCGGCTTCCGCTTCTACGAGCGCGCCGAAATCCGCGACGCGCTCGCCTATCTGCGGCTGGTGAGCCAGCCCGCCGACGACCTCGCCTTCGAGCGGATCGTCAACGTGCCCAAGCGCGGGCTCGGCGACAAGGCGGTCGAGACGATCCACCGCCTCGCCCGCGCCGAGCGGATTCCGCTGCTGAGCGCCGCCGCGCGGCTGGTCGAGACCGACGAGCTGACCGGGCAGGCGCGCAAGTCGCTCGGGCGCTTCATCGGCGACATCGCCCGCTGGCGCGACCTCGCCTCGACCCTGCCCCATGCCGAACTGGCGCGGCAGATCCTCGACGAGAGCGGCTACACCGCCGCGCTCCAGGCCGAGCGCACCGCCGAGGCGAGCGGCCGGCTCGAAAACCTCGCCGAGCTTGCCCGCGCGATGGAGGAGTATGAGACGCTCGGCGACTTCCTCGAACATGTCAGCCTGGTGATGGACAACGAGGCGGCCGCGAACGAGGACAAGGTCACCATCATGACCATCCACGCCGCCAAGGGGCTGGAGTTCGATACGGTGTTCCTCGCCGGCTGGGAGGAAGGCGTGTTCCCCTCGCAGCGCGCGCTCGACGAAGGCGGGCTCGCCGCGCTCGAGGAGGAGCGCCGGCTCGCCTATGTCGCGATCACGCGCGCGCGGCGGCGGTGCATCATCCTCCACGCCGCCAACCGCCGCATCTATGGCCAGTGGACCAGCTCGATTCCGTCGCGCTTCGTCGGCGAGCTGCCCAGGGCGCATGTCGAGGAGGACAGCACGCTCACCGGCGGCGCGAGCCTGTGGCAGGCCAACTGGTCCGAGACCGCCGATCCCTTCGCCAACGTCGCGCGGGGCACAGGGCGTGGTCCGGGCTGGCAACGCGCGGTGCAAGGCGGGCAGTTCGTGCGCGAGCCGGTGCGGATCGTCGAAGCGCGGCGCAGCGCCGTCAGCCTCGGCAACCGGGGGCGCGACGACATCGCCGTCGGTCAGCGCGTGTTCCACCAGAAGTTCGGCCATGGCGCCGTCGTCGCGATCGAGGGCAACAAGCTCGACATCGATTTCGATCAGGCCGGGCGCAAGCACGTCCTCGATAGCTTCGTCAGCCTGGCATGAGCGACGCGGCCAAGCCATCCACCGACGGCCTGCCGATGCCCCGCCGGCTGCGCGCGGTGATGGCGGTGTCGTTCGGCACCGCGCTGATCGTGATCGACGGCGGCATCGCCAATGTCGCGCTGCCGACGATCGCGGCGGACCTCCAGTCGAACAGCTCGGCCTCGGTGCTCGTCGTCACCGTCTATCAGCTCGTGCTGGTGATGAGCCTGCTGCCCTTTTCGGCGCTGGGCGACCGCATCGGGCACCGCACGCTGTATCAATTCGGGCAGGCGCTGTTCACGATCGCGACGCTGCTGTGCTTCTTCGCCAACAGCCTGCCCTTTTTGCTCGTGGTGCGCGCGGTGCAGGCGCTGGGCGCGGCGGCGGCGCTCAGCGTGTCATCGGCGCTGGTCCGGGCGATCTACCCCGCCGCGCAGCTCGGGCGCGGGCTCGGCGTCAACAGCGTGATCGTCTCCGCATCGGCGGCGGCGGCGCCGACGATCGGCGGCTTCATCCTGGGCGTCGCGCCCTGGCCGTGGGTGTTCGGCGCGGCGGTGCCCTTCGCGCTGCTGTCGCTGCTGCTCGGGCGGGCGCTGCCCGATCCGGTCCGGCGGGACGAGCCCTATGACCTGCTCGGCGCGGTGATGTGCGCGGCGACCTTCGGCCTCATCGTCGGCGGGATCGAGAGCGGCGTGCATGGCGATTCGCCAGTCGTCGCGGCGGGGATCGTGCTCGCCGGCGTGCTGATCGCCATCCGCTTCGTGCGGCACGAGCGCGCGACGGCGCATCCCGTCATGCCCCTCGACCTGCTCGCGCGGCCGGTGTTCGCGCTCTCGACGATGGGGGCGTTCACCGCGTTCCTTGCGTCGATGACGCTGCTCGTCACCCTGCCCTTCCGCCTGCACGAGCTGGGCTTCTCGCCGAGCGAGACCGGGCTGATCCTCGCGCCCTGGCCGCTGACGACGATGGTCGTCGCGCCGCTCGCCGGCGCGCTGTCGGACCGCTATCCGGCCGGGCTGCTCGGCGGCATCGGCATGACCATCGCGATCATGGCGCTGATCCTGATCGCCTGGCTGCCCGCCGACCCCGGCATCATCGACATCGGCTGGCGCATGGCGCTGTGCGGCGCGGGCTTCGGCCTGTTCCTCTCGCCCAACGCGCGCGTCATCATCGGTTCGGCCCCGCCCGAGCGCGCCGCCTCGGCGGGCGGGCTCATTTCCACGACGCGGATGACGGGGCAGACGATGGGCGCGACGCTGGCGGCGATCCTGCTCGCGCTCGGCCTTGGCGACCGCGCCGCGACGCCGCTGATCTGCGCCGGGCTCGCCGCGCTGGCGGGGCTGTGCAGCCTCGCCCGGCTGCGACCGGCCGTGGCGGGGCGGGCGGTGCGCGCGAAGATGCCGGTGTGAGACTTCAGAACACCGCCTTCGCCTCGCCCCCCAGCATCTCACGGCGGATCAGCGGGATCGGCGGGCCGCCATAGCTCAGCAGCCGGTCGTGAAACGCCTTGAGCGCCCTGGGGTCGGTCTTGCCGCGCATCCAGTCGTCGCGCAGCCGCCGGATCATGAGCTTGCCGAGCGTATAGTTGAGATAGGCGGGATCATAGGTGCCCCGCACCGCCTGCTGCAGCGCGTTGCCCTCGTCCTGATAGCACTGGTCGACGAACAGGCGCCGCGCCTGCTCGATCGTCATGCCGCGCGCGTGGAGGCGGATCGCCGCGAGGAAGCGGCAGTTGCGCAGCAGCGCGTTGGAGAGCTGGCCGACATGGATCGCCGGGTCGCCATCGCCCAGCCCCGCGTCCCACATCATCTCCTCGGCATAATGCGCCCAGCCCTCGCTGAACGCATAGCCCACGAAAAGCTGGCCGAGCGGCGACTTCGCGCGGCGGGCGTGCAACGACTGGAGGAAGTGCCCCGGCCAGACCTCATGGACGGAAGTGAAGAGGAGGTCGGGCTCGGTGGGGATATAGGCGGCGCGCATCGCGGCGGGCCAGCGCGGATCGGGAGGCGCGATGTAGTACATGGCCGGAACACCGCGATCATGGCGGCCCGGCGTGTCGATATAAGCGCCATTTTCTCGATTATAGGGCGGTGATTCGGCGACCGTCGCCTCTTCCGCGCCGGGAATCGAGACGAGATCGCGGCGGACGATGAAGGCGCGCAGGCCGGGAAGCTGGCGCCGCGCCGCCGCCAGCACGTCGGCGGGTTTGTCGCGCGCCTGCCGCTTCACGCACTCCGCCGGGGCGAGGCCGGGCGCGAGGCGGTCGCACGCCGCCTTCAGCGCCGCCTGGTTGCGCCGCAGATCGGCCTCGCCGATCCGCTCCAGCGCGTCGAGCGGCGTATCGACCATCTCGGTCGCGGCGAGCATCCGCGCGAACCGCTCCGGCCCGAGCGCGTAGTCCTGCGTCGCGGTCGCGCGGCCGCTCTCGATCCGGCCGGCCAGATCGCGCATGGCGGCGGCGGCGGGGACCACCGCCGCGTCGAAATCACGCCACAGGGCGGCATCCTTGACCGCGGCGAAGGCGGCGCGCGCGTCGCTCTCGTAAAAACGGGCAAAGCCCCGGAAGGACGAAACGCCATAATCGACGAAACTCGCCGGCATCGGCTCGGCGAGATTGGCGCCGATCTGCCCGGCCGCGCGCGGGATCGCGCGCAAATAGGCGATGAAGGCGCGCATCCGCACCTCCGGCGCGGCATAGGGCCGGCTGACATAGACCGCCGGATCGAGCCCGTTGTCGACATAGAAGGCGGGGTTGCGGTGCGGCTGGTCGGCGTCGACCAGCCAGAACAGCTTGGCGCGGGCGATCGCGATCAGATAATCACGCTCGAACCGCTGCTCGGGCGTCAACGCCGTGTCCCTGAACGCGCGCGCCTGGCGCACGGCCCGCTGATAGAAGGCGGCGCGCGTGCGCAGCGCCTCCTCGCCCCAGTCGGGCAACTGCCCATCGAAATGGTGCTGCCCGTCGGCGACGGCGAGCAGCGGGTTGAAGCGCAGGCGCTGGGCGATGAAGGCGTCGCGGAACGCCGTCCAGCGTTTCGCCATGTCCGCCGCCTCGGCCGCCGGCGGCTTGCGCTCGGCCGCGCCATCGGAACAGCCGCCGGTCGCCGCGATCAGACAAAACAGGCCCAGGGCGGCGGCGAAACGTCGGCGGATCAGCATCATCACGGCGACGCTACGTTGCCGATGGGCGGTTCGTCCAGCCGCTTTGGCCGCAAATCGGGGCAATTGGCGACGCGCGCGCAATAATATTTGCCTGCGGCCGCCCGCTTCGCCAAGAGCGGCGCATGTCCCCGGCCGCCCCGATCGCCTCCGAATCCCCGCCCCATCCGCTCCGCTACGGCGCCTTCCGCGCCTATCTGCTCGCCCGCCTCTCCGCCGTGCTTGCCCAATCGGGCATGATGCTGGTGATCGGCTGGCAGACTTACAATCTGGCGCGCGAGACGATGAGCCCCGGCGGCGCGGCGGCGCAGCTCGGCGTCATCGGCCTCGTCCAGTTCGCGGCGCTGTTCGTGATGACGCCGGCGAGCGGATGGGCGGCCGACGCCTTCGACCGGCGGCGGCTGGCGCTCGCGGCGCTGACGCTGGAACTGGGCTGCGCCCTGGGGCTGGCGTGGCTCACCTGGGAGGGCACGATCAGCCTGCCCGCGATCTTCCTCATCGCCGCCCTGCTCGGCACCGGGCGGGCGTTTCTGGGGCCGTCGATGGGATCGCTCGCGCCCAATATCCTGCCGCCGGCGGCCTTGCCGCGCGGCATCGCGCTCGGCAGCATCGCCTGGCAGACGGGTACGATCGCCGGTCCGGCGATCGCCGGCTATGCCTATGCCGCGGTGCCCTGGTTCGCCTATGCGCTGAGCGCGGGGCTGTTCCTGGCGGCGATGACCATGCTGCTGATCGTCGGCCCCGTGCCGCAGGCGGCGGCGGACCGCGGGCGTCACCCGATCCGCCAGGTGCTCGACGGCATCGCCTATGTCCGGTCGAACCGGCTGGTGCTGGCCACGATCACGCTCGACCTCTTCGCGGTGCTGCTCGCCGGCACGACGGCGCTGCTCCCCGTCTATGCGCGCGACATCCTGCATGTCGGGGCGGAGGGGCTCGGCCACCTCGCCGCCGCGCCGGGCGTGGGCGCGGCGCTGACCGCGCTCTGGTTCAGCGTCTTTCCGATGAAGACCAATGTCGGCGTCAAGATGCTGATCGCGGTCATCGTGTTCGGCCTGGCCACCACGCTGTTCGGCGCGACCGCCTTCATGCCGAGGGATGTTGCCGGCGTCGTGGCGCTGGGCGCGATGGTGGTGTGGGGGAGCGCCGACATGATCTCGGTGTTCGTGCGCTCGACGCTGGTGCAGCTCTACACCCCCGACGCGATGCGCGGGCGGGTGAGCAGCGTCTCGCAGCTCACCATCTCCGCCTCCAACGAGCTGGGCGAGGCGGAGTCGGGCTTTCTCGCCGCGCTGGTCGGGCCGGTGGCGGCGGTCATCGCGGGTGGTGTCGGCGCGATCGTCGTCACGCTGGTCTGGGCGCGGCTGTTCCCCGAACTGCGCCGCGCCCGCACCTTCGATCCGCCACCGGCGCCCTGATCTCAGCCAAAGGCGCAGAGGCGATGCGGCGCCGAGGGCTCGTAGCGCCGCGTCACCTCGTTGCTGAGCCCCGCCTGCTGCACCTTGCTCCCCGCCGGCACGCTTTGCGTCAGCCAGACATTGCCGCCGATCTCCGATCCCTTGCCGACGATCACCCGGCCCAGAATCGTCGCGTTGGCGTAGATCACGACATCGTCCTCGACGATCGGATGGCGCGGCGTCGCGCGATCGGCCGCGCCGCTCCCCTGCGGCGGGATGCCGTGCGCGCCGAGCGTCACGCCCTGATAGAGCCGCACCCGGTCGCCCAGGATCGCCGTCTCGCCGATCACGACGCCGGTGCCATGGTCGATGAAGAAACCCTCGCCGATCACCGCGCCGGGGTGGATGTCGATCCCCGTCCGTCCGTGCGCCACCTCCGAGATGATCCGCGCCACCAGCGGCGCGCCGAGCCGGTGGAGCGCGTGGGCGAGCCGGTAGTGGATGATGGCGAGGAGGCTCGGATAGCAGATCAGCACCTCGTCCACGCTGCGCGCGGCGGGGTCGCCCTGGAAGGCGGCGGCGACATCGGTGTCGAGCACGCGGCGCAGCGCCGGCAGCTGACGCGCGAACGCGCCGGTGATGTGTGCCGCCTCGCCGTCGATCTCCGGCCGGGGCGCGTCGGCGCGGGCGTAGATCAGCTCCAGCCGCACCTGCCCGTAGAGCCGGCTGAGCGCGGTCTGCAGCGTCTGCTCGACAAAGACGTCCTCATTGTGGACGCGCACGAAACTGGGGCCGAGGCGGAGCGGAAACAGCGCCCCGCCCAGCGCCTCCATGATCTTGCCCAGATCACCGCGCGAGGGAAAGCCGTCGCCGCCATATTCGGCATGATGCACCTGCGCCGCGCGCCAGGCCCGGCGGATGTCGCCAAGCTCCGCCACAATGGGATCGAGCGACCAATATTCGTCCATTGCCGAGTCCTCGTCTTTTGTCTATCGTTTTGGTAGATTGTGTATGGAAGGGGAGCAAGCCGGATTTGGCGCGCGACGCCCAATCTTGTATTCGCCACCCGAAAGCTCATCTTTGCCGTGACCAGACCGGAGGATTGCCCATCATGCGTGCCGACTCGATCCTGCACACCATCGGCGCCACGCCGCACATCCGCGTCAACCGCCTGTTCGGCGACGCGGAGGTCTGGATCAAGTCGGAGCGGGCCAATCCCGGCGGCTCGATCAAGGACCGCATCGCGCTCGCCATGATCGAGGATGCCGAGCGGTCGGGCGCGCTCCAGCCCGGCGGGACGATCATCGAGCCGACATCGGGCAATACCGGCATCGGCCTTGCCATGGTCGCGGCGGTCAAGGGCTACCGGCTGGTGCTGGTGATGCCCGAGAGCATGTCGCTGGAGCGGCGGCGGCTGATGCTCGCCTATGGCGCGACATTCGACCTCACGCCCAGGGAAAAGGGCATGAAGGGCGCGATCGAGCGCGCGCTGGAACTGGTCGACTCGACGCCGGGCGCATGGATGCCGCAGCAGTTCGAGAACCCGGCCAATATCGACGTGCACGTCCGCGCCACCGCGCCCGAGATCCTCGCCGACTTCGCCGACGCGCCGATCGACGTGCTCATCACCGGCGTCGGCACCGGCGGCCACCTCACTGGCTGCGCGCGGGTGCTCAAGCAGCACTGGCCCAAGCTGCAGGTGTTCGCGGTGGAGCCGACGCTCTCGCCGGTCATCAGCGGCGGCCAGCCCGGCCCCCACCCGATCCAGGGCATCGGCGCCGGCTTTGTCCCCGCCAATCTCGACACGCGCGTGCTCGATGGCGTGATCCAGGTCGATCCCGCCCACGCCAAGGAGATGGCGCGCCGCGCCGCGCGCGAGGAGGGGATGCTCGTCGGCATCAGCTCGGGCGCCACGCTCGCCGCCATCGCGCAGAAACTGCCCGAGCTGCCGGCGGGGAGCCGCGTCCTGGGCTTCAACTACGACACCGGCGAGCGTTACCTGTCCGTGCCCGATTTCCTGCCGGAATGAGGTCATGCCGGCGGCGCCCTTTCGAGCGCGCCACCGCGACCCTATACGGAAGCGATGATCGCGACCGGACCGATGACGCGGCGGCTCCCGCCGCTGGCCTTGCTGTGGGCGCTGATCCTGATCGGCCTGCCGGCGCTGGTCGCGAGCCTGCCACCCATGGCAGCACCGATCGCGCCGCGCGCGGCGGCGCCCGTCAGGCCACCCGCGCCGCCGCCGCCCGTCGAGCCGGTGCGCATCCTCGCGCTTTCGCCCGTCGCGGCGCGCGCGATCAACGCCGCCATGCCCTTTTCCACCCTGCCCAATCCGGCGGCGCGGCCGTTCACCTTCGCGGGCGACGCCGCCTCGCGCGACCGGGCCATCGACTGCCTCGCCGCGGCGCAGCTCTATGAGGCGGGCGACGATCCTGGCGGGCAGCGGGCGGTGGCGCAGGTCGTCATCAACCGGCTGCGGCACCCCGCCTTCCCCAAGACGGTCTGCGGCGTCGTCTTCCAGGGATCGGAGCGCGCGACCGGCTGCCAGTTCACCTTCACCTGCGACGGCGCGCTCGGCCGCAGCCCGAGCGAGGCGGCCTGGGCGCGGGCGCGCGCGGTGGCGCGGGCGATGCTCTCGGGCGGGGTCTACCGGCCGATCGGGCTCAGCACCCATTATCACACCGACTGGGTGGTGCCCTATTGGAGCGCCACGCTCGACAAGGTGGCGGCGGTCGGGACGCACCTCTTCTTTCGCTGGAAAGGCTGGTGGGGCACGCCGGGCGCCTTCCGGGGCCGCCCCGAAGGGCCGGAGCCCGCGATCGTGCAGCTCGCCTTCCTCTCGCCCGGCCATGCGGGGGCAGAGCCGACGCTGGCCGGCGCGCGCGCCCTGCCGCCGATCGACCCGGCGCGCGAGGGGCCGGCGATGGCGGTCGGGCGCGAGCGGATCGGCACGCCGCTCGGCGCGGGGCGACTCGCGGCGATCGACAGCAGCGGCGATGCGTTCGTGCTGATCCTCGACAAGGGCGCAGATCCCGCGCGCTACGAGGCGACCGCGCTCGACCTGTGCCGGGGGCGGACACGCTGCCGCGTGCTCGGCTGGACGCAGGAGGCGCTGGCTCCGCGCGCGTTCCCGATCGCCGAGTCGGCGCTCGCCTCCATGTCCTATGCCTATATGCGACTGGCGGGTCCGGGCCTCCAGCGCTCGCTCTACAACTGCCAGGAGTTCCGCGACCGTCCCGCCAGCCGCTGTATGCGCGAGCGCGCGCCGTCCGAAACGACCACCCTTTCTCCAGCCATCTTGAGCCCGGCGCCATGATTACCTAAAGAGAGTTTATCAAATCGGTGTTGGGAGAGCGACATGAACGGGGATCCGGTATTCGCCGGGGTGGAAATAGGGGGGACCAAGGTGATCGCGCTCGTCGGCCGCGGCCGCACGATCCTCGACCGAGTCCAGATGCCCACGACCAGCCCGGCCGAGACGCTGCCGCGGATCAACGCCTGCCTTGCCCGCTGGGACGCGGTGCACCATCCCGCCGCGCTCGGCATCGGCAGCTTCGGCCCGATCGATGTCGACCAGGACAGCGTGGGGCACGGCCACATGCTCGCCACCCCCAAGCCGGGCTGGGCGGGCGCCGACGTGCTGGGCGATGTCGTCAAGGGACTGGCGCTGCCCCATGCGCTGCACACCGACGTCACCACCGCCGCGCTCGCCGAGGCGCGCTGGGGCGCGGCGCAGGGGCTGCACGACTTCATCTATGTGACGATCGGGACCGGGATCGGCATGGGCATCATCGTCAACGGACGCCCGGTGACGGGAACCATGCACCCCGAAGCGGGCCATATGCGGGTGCCGCGCCTCCCCGGTGACGACTTCCCCGGCGTGTGCCCCTTTCATGGCAATGCCTGTGTGGAGGGGCTGGCGGCGGGGCCGGCGATCCAGGCGCGCTTCAGCCAGACCGCCGCCGATGCCGCGGCCGACGATCCGCGCTGGCTCCCGGTGATCGACGCGCTGGCGGAGGCGATGACCAACCTGTTCCTCACCCTCGCCCCGCAGCGGATCCTCATCGGCGGCGGGGTCGCGGTGGGTCAGCCGCACCTCCTCCCCGCGATCCGCGCCGGCGTCGTCGCGAAGGTCGCGGGCTATCTGCCCACCATCAACCGCGCCAGCATCGCCGAGCGGCTGCAGCGCGCGGGCCTGGGCGCCGACGCCGGCCCGCTCGGCTGCCTGGCGCTGGCGGCCGACGCCCTTGACGGTGGAGCGACACTTTCGTGACAGCCATGCCGCTTTTTGATGACAGGCGCGCCGACCGCCGCTGAACTGTCTTATTTCGGTTGTAGAAGCCGCGCGGTGACTGGGGTTGCGCGGGGCGGGGGGGCGCTTGTCCGCCGCGCACCGCGCGAGGGTGCTGAAACGTTCATGATGGCAATGAAGAGAAGCGGTCCGTTGCGGTCTGGCCGGCGTGCCAACGGGTTCACCCTGCTCGAACTGCTTGTCGTCCTCGCGATTCTCGGCCTGCTCGCCGCCGTCGTCGGCCCGCAGGTGCTGCGCTATCTCGGCAGCTCGAAGAGCCAGACCGCCGCCGTCCAGGCCAAGAACATCGCCGCCGCGCTCAACCTCTACAAGCTCGACACCGGCGCCTTTCCCACCCAGCAGGAAGGGCTCGACGCGCTCGTCAAGGCGCCGCCCTCGGCGAGCTTCTGGAACGGCCCCTATCTCCCCGACGAGGGTGCGCTGACCGATCCGTGGAAGCGGCCCTATCTGCTGCGCAATCCCGGCCAGCATGGCGAGGTCGACGTGTACAGCCTGGGATCGGATGGCGCGCCGGGCGGCACCGGCGAGGCCAGGGACGTGGGCAACTGGTGACCGCCCGCCGCGTCGCCTGCCTGGCCTGAGCCTCCACGCATGAGCCATCCCGCCCCGCGCGCCGGCGCCCGCCGCCCGTTATCCGCCGTGCTGCCGGCGCTGCTCGCGCTGGCCGGCTGCGCGGGCGATCAGCGGCCAGTGCCGATCGCCGCGCCGCCGACGCCCGAGCTTGTCGCGCAGACCGATCGCGACCTGGCGGTGCGCGCCACCGTGCTCGGCGGCGAGGCACCGCCGCCGGGCGCACCCAGGGTGCCGGCGACGCCCAACGAGCCCGGCCCGCTCTCCGCCAATTTCCCCGGCGCCGACGTGGGCGTGGTCGCCAAGGCGGTGCTCGGCGACCTCCTCCACCGCGATTATGCGATCGCGCCGGGCACCTCCGGCCAGGTGTCGTTCGTCACCCCCGGCGGCGTTTCGGCGCGCACGCTGCTGGCGCTGTTCGAGACCGCGCTCAGGAATGCCGGGCTCGCGCTGACGCCGCAGGGCGGCGGCTTCCTCATCCAGCCGGTCGCGGCGGCGCAGGCGGCGGGGCCGGGCGCGCCGGACACGATCGGCTATGGCACCGAACTGGTGACGCTCCAGTTCATCAATGCCGACGAGCTGAGGAAGCTGCTCGAGTCGGTCCTCCCCGGCGTCGTCATCGCCACCGATCCGGCGCGCAACGCGATCACCATCGCCGGCACCACCGGCCAGCGGGCGGGCGCGCGCGACCTCATCGCCCAGTTCGACGTCAACTGGCTGCGCAACATGAGCTTTGCGATGTTCGTGCCCCAGCGCACCGACAGCCGGCTCATCACGCCCGAGCTCGACAAGCTCATCAACGCGCCCGACGCGCCGACGCGCGGGCTCGTCAAGCTGATCCAGATGGAGAAACTGAACGGCATCCTCGCCATCAGCCCGCAGCGGCAATATCTGGAGGACGTCCGCCGCTGGATCGAGGTGCTCGATCGCGAGGGGCAGAACAACGAGCCGCGCCTGTTCGTCTATCGCGTCCAGAACGGCCGCGCCAGGGATCTGACGCGCACGCTCAACGCGGCGTTCGGGATCGGGGGCAGCGGCGACAATGGCAACGCGCCCGATCCGCTGGCGGTGCAGACCGATCTCAACACTTCCAACAACGCGCCCCGCCCCGCCGCGCCCGACCAAGGCCCGCAGGCGCGCGCGCCGTCGCAGAGCGGCGAGCCGGGGAGCGGCCCGGCCGGCGCGGCGGCGAGCGGCTTCACCGGCCGCATCTCCGCCGACGAGGTCAACAACGCCGTCATCATCTTCGGCACGCCGCGCGACTATGCGGTGGTCGAGGACGCGCTGCGCAAGCTCGACGTGGTTCCCACGCAGGTGATGATCGAGGCGGCGATTACCGAGGTGGCGCTCACCGACGACCTGCGCTTCGGCGTCCAGTGGAACTTCGTCACCGGCAACAGCAATTTCACGCTCGGCGAAGGCAGCACCGCGACGCTGGGCCGCAACCTGCCCGGCTTTTCCTATTATTATGGCGGCAACGACATCCAGGCCGCGCTGAGCGCGCTCGAGGAGCGGACCAACCTCAAGGTCGTGTCGGCGCCCAAGCTCATGGTGCTCAACAACCAGACCGCCGCGCTGCAGGTGGGCGATCAGGTGCCGATCCAGACCCAGCAGGTCACGGGGATCGAGAACAGCAACGGCACCATCGCCAATTCGATCGAATATCGCGATACCGGCGTCATCCTGCGCGTCACGCCGCGCGTCAATGCCGGCGGGCTCGTCCTGCTCGACATCGCGCAGGAGGTGAGCGACCTGTCGAACACGCGGATCACCGGCATCAACTCGCCCGTCATCTCGACGCGGCGCGTCGCGACCTCGATCGCGGTGATGGACAATCAGGTAATCGCGCTGGGCGGCCTGTTCCGCAATTCGCAGAGCTTCGGCAAGAACGGCGTGCCAATCCTCTCCCGCATCCCGGTGCTCGGCAGCCTGCTGTTCGGGCGGACCGACAATGTGCAGCGGCGCACCGAGCTCATCGTGCTCCTCAAGCCCCATGTCGTGCGCAGCCCCGATGACGGCCGCGCGGTGACCGAGGAACTGCGCGCCAAGCTGCGCACGCTCGAGCCGTTCAGGACCAGGGGAACGATCCCGTGAGCGGCGGCTCAATCCTCCGGGCCGGCGGTGCCGACGGGCAAGCCCCAGGGCGCGAACACGGCGGGCTTGGGCTTGGTCGTCGCGGATACTGCGGTGCTGGAGACGGTCGTGCCGTCGATGGCGGCAATCTGCGGCTCGGCCCCGATCGTGGCCGGCTGCGGCATCGCCCCGTGATCGCGCGCGCCCAATCGGCGGTAGAAGATGTGGCGGCCGATCTGCCCCACCGTGCTCAGGCTCGGCGCCCAGTAGGGACGGACGTAATCGGCGTGATAATGGGTGGCGCCCGGCACGCGGACGGGATTGCGCCCCTCGATCGCACCCAACGCCACCGCGCGCGCCTGCCGCATCACCGCGTCGGACATCCGGCGGCGCAGCGATCCGTCGCAGGTGAAGCTGAACTGGCAGCCGGTGCGCCGCTCGGACCCGGCGAAGATCACGCCGCACACCGATTTCGGAAACGCGGGGTCGCGGTAGCGGTTGAGCACCACCTCGGCGACCGCCTCCTGTCCGCTGGCCGGCTCGTAGCCCGCTTCATAGGCGATCGCGGTGGCAAGGCAGGTGACGGCGCGCTCGCGATCGGCCTCGCGCGCGGCCAGCGGCCGCGCGGGCTCGACGTCCTGCGCCGCCACGGGAGCCGCGATCGCCGCCGCCGCCATCATCATGATCGCGCCGCTGCGCACCCCGACCGCCCCCGCTCGCACCCGATCGCGCGGCTGTGGCGCGGCTTCGTTGCAGGAACAAGACAGTCGGGCCATGTGCCCGCCGCCGCGCGGCGAGCCGCCGCCCTGGGAGGATGACGATGCGCCTCATTCTGGCCGCGACCCTGCTCGCGCTGACGGCAGGCTGCGGGAAAGCCGATCTGCAGCCGGTCGAGACCGCCTCCGACCAGCCCTATCGGCTGGGCGCGGGCGACAAGGTGCGGGTGACGACCTTCAACGAGGCGGCGCTCACCGGCGAGTTCGTGATCGATGGCGCGGGCAACATCCAGTTTCCGCTGATCGGCAATGTTCCGGCCGCCGGCAAGACGCGCGAGGCGCTCGCCGCCGATCTCGCCACGCGGATCGGCACCGAATTTCTCCGCACGCCGCGCGTCACCGTCGACGTCGCGCAGTTCCGCCCCGTCTATGTCTTCGGCGAGGTCGAAAAGCCGGGCGAATATCCGTTCACCGAACGGATGACCGCTGTCGCGCTCGTCGCCAAGGCGGGCGGCTTCACCTTCCGCGCCAACCGCAAGCGCATCTTCATCCGTCGCGAGGGCGAGGCGGCGGAAAAGGCGTTTCCGCTCGCCGCCGACCTCGTCGTGCGCCCCGGCGATCAGGTGCGGGTCGGCGAGGCGCTGTTCTGAACCGCCGCGTCAGCCGCAGCCGCGAATCGTGAAGGGGCGGGCGCGGTTGCCCGTCAGCTCGACAATGCAGCGGCGCACCGCGCGCGTGTCGGCCCCGATCGTCGCGCTGATCTCGACGGTGAGCGGCCGGGCGATGAGCGCCTTGCCCGCGTCGAAGCCGAGCGCCGTCACCTGCCCCGCCGCCTCGCGCTGGCGCGCGATGGTGGCGGCGGTGACCTGCCCGCTGCCCTCCATCACCGCGATGGCGAGCGGCTGGGCGGTGCCCGGATTGAACGATCCGCCGCCGAAATCCGCCGTCACCAGCGGCCGCAGCCGCGCGACCAGCGCCGGATCGAAGCCGCGCACACGCCCCAGCTCGTCGATCGACTGCACAGCGCCGTTGCGCGGCTGGATGCCCGCGCGGCGGTAATAGCCGATCTCCGCCCCCTCGGGCCGGGGCTCGTCATCATCGTCGAGCCAGTCGAGCAGCGAATCGCGCGCCACGCCAAGCCGCTCGCCGCTGAGGCCGCCGACCTCGAGCAGCGCCTGGGCGGTGCGCTCGTCCAGGAGGTTGAGCGGCACCTTGCCGCGCTCGTCGACAATGCGGACGCGAATGTCGGCGGGGCCATAGCGAAGCGGATGCACCCGGTCGCCAATCGGCCAGCGCCGCGCCGGATCGTCGGTCATCAGCGCGTCGAGCGCGAGCGGCAGCGCGGCATCGGCCGCCGCCCCGGCCTGCGCCGCGCGGATCTCGGCGGTGCCGCCGAGCAGCGCGCGCTGGGTCCAGGCGAGAATCGCGACGCTGAACGTCGCGAACAGCGCCGTCGCCGCCACCGCCGCGACCAGGGCATAGCCGGCCTCGCCGCTACTCCTCATCGCCCGTGTCGTCCTCGCTCGCGCCGGCCGGCGGCGCGGCGGCGCCATAGGCCATTGTCAACGTCTCGCCGCCCTTGCGGAAGCGGGCGCCGCCCGGATCGAGCGCGGCGAGCCGCCAACCCGCCAGCATTCCGCCGATGGGCAGCCGCCGCACCGCGCCGTCGGGCGCGCGCACGATCGCCATCGGCCGGCCGCGCACCGCGATCGACCCGGCGACCACCGCGCCGCCCAGCGGACTGGCCGCCACGCCCGCGCCGGGGTTCATCGGCCGGCGCGGGGCGAAAAGCGGGCGCGCGAGCACCGGCCCCGGATCGGCCGAGGGCGGCGCGGCCGGGGGCGCCCCGATCCGTCCGGTGGTCGCCACCGGCAGCGCCACCGGCGGCGCGCTCGTCGCGGGAAGGAACCACTGCGCCACGAAGAGCGCGAGCAGCAGCGCCGCCAGCCCGGCGGGCAGCAGCGTGCGGTCAGCGCGGCGCGGGGCGGCCAAGGGGGACCGAAGCTTCAAGGCTCACATCCATGGGTTCGAGGGTCTGGCTGATGACGGCCTGATCGGCGTTGATCGCGAGCGCGTCGATCGAGAGATAGGGCGAGCGGTCCTGCAGCACGGCGATCAGCGCGGTGAGCTGCCGGAGGGTGAGCCGCGCGCCGACGCGGACCGCGACCCGGCCCGCGTCGGTGCCCGCCTCCTCGTTGCTGCGCAGCTCACCGCCGACGGCCTCGACCGCGGCGAGCAGCCGAGCCTCGAGCAGCGCATGGCCAGCGGCGGGGCCGGGTACCAAGAGCGCGTAGGCGGCATCGCCGCCGCGCTGGCGCTCGGCCATGCGGCGCAGGCGGGGGATCGAGGCGATGAGGCGCTGGTTCACCTCATATTGGCGGGTCAGCGCCGCGCGATCGGCCGCGCGATCGGCGAAGCCCTGGACGAGCGGCGCCACCAGCAGCGCCTGCGCCAGCACCACGAGCAGCACCAGCAGCAGCAGCGCCATGGCCCTGCGCTCGCGCGGGGTGAGGGTCCGCATCGCTCAGCGCCCCCGTAGCGCGACGACGAGGTCGAAGGGCTGGCCGAGCCCCTGCCCCGCCGCCTCGTCGGCCTGGGCGCTCTTGACCGAGGCGACGCGCGGCAGGCGGCGGAGCGCGCCGGCGACATCGGCATCGGGCAGGCGATAGCCGGTGAGGCGCAGCGCCCGGCCTTCATAGGCATAGCGCTGGACCCAGGCGCCATCGGGCACCGCGCGGCTGATGTCGGCGAGGAGCGCGATGGCGTCCGTGTCGCGCCGCCGGACCGCCGCCGCGCGCGTCATCCGGTCGGCGGCGCGCATCTGGTGGACGATGCGCTGCGCCACCGCCGCCGCCGGGCGCTGCTCGTCGACGAGCGCGCGCAGGCGGTCGACCTCGGCCGCGTCGCGCCACACCAGCAAGGCGAGATTGAGCGCGATCAGGAACAGCACGATGAGCCACCAGTCGCGACGCGCCGTCGAGACCGGGCCGAGCAGCCCGCGCGCGCGCATCGCCGGCGCGAAATCGAAGCGCGGGTCGGGCATCCGCGCCGCATCGGCGAGGCGGACGGCCGCGGGTGCCAGCGGCGCCAGCGGCTCGGCGAGCGCGAGCGGCATCGCGGCGATCGCGACGCGCATCCGATCCCCCTCCACCTCGCTCGGGCCGACCGCGTAGAGCGCGGCCCCGGCGGGCATGGGGAAATAGCGCTCGCCCTCCAGATCGAGCAGGCGGACAAGGTCGGCCCGGCCGAGGCGCGGCAGCTCGATCGTGCGGACGAGGCCGCTCGTCGCGGGTACCAGCACCGGCAGGCCGGCGGGCGACGGGCCGGTGCCCTCGTCCTGAAACGCGCCGCCCCTGACCAGTCGCGCCCGCCCGTCCTCGACGAACAGCGCCGGCCCCTCGGCGCCCCCCCCCGAGCCGAAGCCTCCACGCGGCAGCAGCGCGGCGAGTTCCTCGCGCCATGCCTCGATCGCCGCGCGCAGCGCGCGGCCGACGGTCGCCATGTCGGCGTTGAGCAGGTCGCCCGGCGTCATGTCGTCGCGTCGCAGCGGCCGGTGAGCGGATCGAGCGTGCAGGCGAGGTTGACGCTCGCGCGCGGGCGGATGACGAGATCGGGCCAGACGCGCGCGTCGCCTTCCCGGAACCGGATCGCGATCCGCACCAGTTCGGGCGGCTGGGGGCGGCGGAACCACCGCGTCTGCCACCGCCGGCCCGGCGCCACCGGATCGCGACCGAAATAGCCGACGCGCATGGCGGCGACATGATCGACGAGCCGCGTGCCCCGCCAGCCGGCCGCGCCGGGCGCGTTGGCGTCGACGCTGCGGTCGAGCGTGTTGAGATGGTAGAGCATCAGCGTCCCGCCCGCCGTCACGATCAGGCGGTAGCGCCACAGCGCGTCGGGCGCGGCACGGTCGGGCGGCGGCGCGATGAAGGTGAAGCTCGTCTCGTCGCCCTGCGCGTCGATGCTCGGCACGATGCTGTCGAGGCGGGTGATCGCGCGCATCCCGGCGACTCGGTCGCGCAGCAGCCGCTGCGCGGCCACCAGCTCGTCAAGGCGCGACGTGCGGGCGTCGGCGCGCGTCATGAACCGCGCCGCGCCGCCCATCGCCGCCAGCACCATCGTCGCCATCAGCCCGGTGATGGCGAGCACCACCAGCAGCTCGACGAGCGTATAGCCCGCCTGCGCGCGCCCGCCGCCGGTCATGGCCGCGCCACCAGCGTCGAGAGGGTGACGAGCGGCGCGGCGGCGCCGGGGCGGCTGACCCGCACCTCGATCCGGTCGATGCGCAAGCCTCCCGTCACCCATCCGCCGGCCCGATAGGGATCGCGCCGCGCCTGCCACCGATAGCCGGCGCTTTCGCCGCGCGCGATGCCGGCGCTGTCCACGCTGGCGAGGTCGAGCGCCGATTGCGCGACGAGGAGCGCCATCCGCCGGTCGGCCATCCCCGCCGCCACCCGCGCATCGCTGGCGATGAGCTGGTAGAACGCGCCCGCCACCCCCGCGACGATCGCGGCGGCGAGCAGCGCCTCGACCACGGTGAAGCCCTCCTCCCCCCGGCGCGGCCTCATTCGATCGCCACCCCGATGGCGCCGGTATCGGCGCTGACCCGCATCGTCATCCGTCCGCGCGGCGCGGTCAGGACGATCTGCCCGCCCGTCGCGCTGCCATCGGGATAGAAACGCAGTCCTTGCGGCGGCAGGGCGAGCCGCATCGTCGCGGGCAGCGCGAAAGCGTCCCCCTGCCGGCGGATCGGTCCGCCCCCGGTCGGCACGCCGAAGGCGACAGGCGCGCCGCTGCCGATCGCCCGCGCCCGCGCCTCCCGCGCGGCCAGCTCGACCCGCGCGGCGGCGGCGCGGAACTCGGCGCGATCCAGCGCGCGGTCGACGGCGGGGAAGCCGATGCCGGCGATCAGCCCCAGCACCGCGATCACCACCAGCATCTCGATCAGCGTGAAGCCGCGGGCACCGCTCATTGCGTGAGCGCCAGATCGTTGAAGCCAAGGATCGCCGACATGATCGACGCGATGATGCCGGTGACGACGGCCGCGAGCACCACGGTGATGAGCGGCGTGAGCACCGCCACCAGCCGCTCGAGCCGCACCCGCACGTCGCGGTCGAGCACGTCGGCGAGGCGGCCGAGCATGGCGCCCAGTTCCGAGCTTTCCTCGCCGGTGCGGATGAAGCCGACGGCGATATCCGGCAGGATGCGCGCGGCGGCGATCGGCCCGGCAAAGCCCCCGCCCTCGCGCACGCCGATCGCGATCCGCGCCACCGCCTCCGCCATGTGGCGATTGCCGATCGTCCGCTGCGCGAGCGCCAGCGCGCTGGGCAGCGGCACCTCGCCATCGACGAGCGCGCCGAGCGTGCGGGCGAAGCGCGCGGTCTCGAACCTTTGCACCAGCGGGCCGACGAGCGGCAGGCGGAGCATCAGCGCGTCGATCCGCGCGCCGACGGCCGGGCGCGAGAGCAGCAGCCTGATCCCCGCGACGGCGCCGACGAGGATGACGAGCAGCAGCCATCCTCCCTCGCGCAACCCCCGGCTCGCGCCGATCACGAACTGCGAGGCGGCGGGAAGCCTGTCGAAATTGCCGCCGATCACGCCCTCGAACTGCGGCACGACGAACAGCAGCATGAGCAGCACCACGCCCACCGCGATCGCGATCAGCGCGACGGGATAGATCGAGGAGGTGACGGCGAGCCGGCGCAATTCATTGGCGCGCTCCATCATCTCGGCGAGCCGCGCGAGCGCATCGGGCAGAGTGCCGCTCGCCTCGCCCGCCTCGGTCATCGCGACGGCGGTGGGGCCGAGCAGCTCGGGCGCGCGGGCGAACGCCTCGGACAGCGGCCGGCCCTCCCGGATCAGCGCCAGCATCGGCACGAAGGGCTCGGCCATCGACCGGGGCTCGATGTTGCCGATGGCAAGCGCGAGCGCGCGGTCGAGCGGCAGCCCGGCGCGCAGCAGCACGGCCAGCTCGCCGACCAGCGTCGTGGCGGCGACGGTCGTTTTCGCACTGATTTTCCTCGGGCGGACGGAGGCGGGAGCAGCGGGCTTGATCGCGATCACCGCCGCGCCGCCGCCGCGCAGCCGGGCGATCGCCTGCGCCTCGTCCGCCGCGTCGATCCGGCCGCGCTGCTCCGCCCCGCCCGAGGCGATGGCGCGATAGTCGAACGCCGCCATCGTCAGTCGCTCCGCACCACGCGGAGCACGTCCTCGACCGTGGTGAGGCCGCGCGCCGCCTTGGCGAGCCCGTCGCCGACGAGCGGGCGCATGGACCCGCTCGCCGCCGCCTCGGCGATGGCGCGCATGTCGGCGCGGGCGAGGATGAGCTGGGCAATGGCGGCATCGACCGTGATGAGCTCGAAGATCGCAAGCCGCCCGACATAGCCGGTGCCGCCGCATCGGGCGCATCCCGTCGCCTGATAGAGCCGCTCGGGCAGCGCGAGCCCCACGCCCTCGAACAGCGGCGCGAGCGCGGCGGCGGGCGCATAATCCTCGCGGCAGGCGGTGCACAGCCGCCGCACCAGCCGCTGCGCCAGCACGCCGGTCAACACCGAGCTGAGCAAAAACGGCTCGACCCCCATGTCGAGCAGCCGCGTCACCGCGCCCGCCGCCGTGTTGGTATGCAGCGTCGAGAGGATCATGTGGCCGGTGAGCGCCGCCTGCACCGCCGTCTCCGCCGTTTCGCGGTCGCGGATCTCGCCGACCATGATGACGTCGGGATCCTGGCGCAGGAACGAGCGCAGCGCCGAGCCGAAGGTGAAGCCGATCGCCGGATTGACCTGCGTCTGAACGACGCCGGTCAGGCGGTATTCGATCGGATCCTCGACGGTCAGCACCTTTCGCTCGGGCTGGTTCAGCTCGGCGAGCGCGGCGTAGAGCGTCGTCGTCTTGCCGCTCCCGGTCGGCCCGGTGACGAGGATGATGCCGTGCGGATGATGCACCGCGCCGCGGAATGCCTCGGCCAGCGCGGCGTCGAAGCCAAGCGTCGCGAAATCGAGCGCCAGCCTGGAGCGGTCGAGGATGCGCAGCACCACGCTCTCGCCATGGATGCCGGGCGCGGTCGCGACGCGCAGGTCGATTTCGTGTCCGCGCACCGCGATGCGCAGCCGCCCGTCCTGCGGCAGCCGGCGCTCGGCGATGTTGAGCCCGGCCATGATCTTGATGCGCGAGACGAGCGGGGCGCGCATCGCGGGCGGCAGCGCCGGCATCGCGCGCAGCACGCCGTCGACGCGGAAGCGGATCGCCAGGCTGTCCTCGGTCGGCTCGATGTGGATGTCCGACGCGCGCTGGTCGCTCGCCTGCGCGATGAGGCGGTTGACGGCGCGGATGACGGGCGCGTCGCTGACCAGATCCTTGAGCCGTTCGAGATCCGCGTCGTCGGCGGCGCCGCCCTCCTCCGCCCCGGCCTCCCCGGCGGGGTGGTAGAGCCGCTCGATCGCGGCGTCGATGTCGCTCGCGCGGCCGACCAGCCGGTCGATCTCCGCGCCGAGCGTGAAGCGCAGCGCCTGGGCGATGAAGGGGTCGAACGGATTGACCACCGCCACCTGCACCCGGCCGTCGCTCCGGCCGATCGGCACGCAGCGCATCTGCTGGAGGAACAGGAGGGAGAGCGCGGGGCCGTCGAGCGCGGTCTCGGGGTAGCCGCCCTCGGGCACGAGCGGAAGGTCGCTCGCGCGGGCCAGCGCCTCCGCCAGCGCCTGTTCGGACAGGAGCCCGAGGCGCGTGACGACCGCCTCGATCGGCTCGCCGCTCTCGCGCGCGACGAGCGTGGCGCGGTCCATCGCCTCGGGCGCGAGCGGGCCGGCCGAGGTGAGGGCGGCGGCGAGCCGCGCGGCGGGTTCGGCTTGTCCCTCGTTCACCCGCCTGCCCTTTGACCCCGTTGCCCACATTGATCCGACTGAAAGGGCAACTCACCGCGAGCAACACCCCTTGGCTCCCGTCGCCCCTAGTCCCGAAATGGGTCAATGCCATGGCACAAACCCCATCCGGCGCGTCGGCGGCGACCATTAACAAATCATAAATCTGTCACGCAGCGCTTCTAGTGCCTCGTTTCGCCGAACAAATGAGTCGGCGTACAACATCAACGGGGCGATGACAGAATAACAACAAATTTATTGCAGATTCGTGACATCGAATCTGTGTTGATTTGTTGCATCCGCAGATCAGTCGACCGCAAGTCATGCGCCGCGCGCGTCATGGCGATACGGAACGCATGATGGCGGACTCTTTCTCGGTCCTTTCTGTTTGTCTGATTGGGAGTCAAACAATGAAGAGTTTCAAGTTCCAGCTTCTCGCCGCGGCGGCGCTGATCGCTCCGGCGATGCCGGCGCACGCGCAGTTCAAATTCCCCGATGCCGAAATCGACGGCGTCGGCGCTTCGGCCCCGGCCGACGTGACCGTCAAGGTTCTGAACTGCATCGGCGTCAACTCCAACCTCGGCGTCAACAACAGCGCGTCGCTGACCACGGTGACCAACGCCGATTATGCGAACACCGGCACGCCCAGCAACGGCAAGCCCTCGCTGACCTGCTCGGTCGATGACGTTAACGGCAACATCTACAACGCCGTCACGCCGTCGAACTTCATCGGTCACTATGTCTCGACCGGCTCGGGCTTTGGCCGTCAGCAGTGGCGCAATTTCGCCAACAACTTCCTCGGCACGTCGAGCTCGCAGAACCCGTTCGGCCCCTGGACCAACGTCCAGTTCGCCTTCTCGGAAGCCCCCGCCACGCCGGCCGACATCACCGACTACAATAACGACGACACGGAGCTGGCCACCGTCAACGGCGTGCCCAACACCGACATCGACGTCAGCGCGGCCGCCAATGCCGGCGCGCCGATCCAGTTCCCGCTGTTCGTCATCCCGGTCGCGTTCGCGTACAACCCGGTCTACGGCAACAACAACGGTGCGGACATGGCGTTCAACGTCCAGAACGCCCAGACCACCAATGGCGTCGCCGCGGGCGGCCTGCGCCTGACCAAGGCCGTCTATTGCGGCATCTGGAACGGCACGATCACCAACTGGAACGATCCGGCGATCGAAGCGCTGAACAAGAACGGCACGGTCGCCACGCCGCTCTATGACACCGCGAACGACACGGCCGGGCGCTGGACCAGCGAAGGCGCGCCGATCCGCCTCGTTGGCCGCGCCGACAATTCGGGCACCACGGACATCTTCACGCGCGCGCTCTCGACGCAGTGCTCGGGCACGAAGTTCCTCCGTTCGGCCGAAGCGCTGCCGTTCAGCCCCGGCACATCGCCGATCGACATCCGCGGCCTGCGTTCGAGCTCGCCCTACTTCCCCGGCAGCACGGCGATCTTCGCCGGGACGACGACGTCGCTCAACGGCATCGTCTATGACCGCACCAACAACCGCTTCTGCCGTTCGACCGAAGCGGCGAGCGCGGCCTGCTCGGCCACGCCGGCGGCGATCACGATCGCCGACTATCAGGTCGGCGGCTTCGCGCGCGGCCTGTTCCTCGTCGCCGACGGTTCGTCGAGCGTCGAGGCGGCGGTCCGCCGCAACGACGGCATCAACGCCGCGCTCGCCTCGACCGTCACGCCCGGCGTGACGCTCAACGGCAAGCTCGGCTATATCGGCGCCGACTTCGTCGCGGGCAGCACCGGCCGTACGCTGCATGCCGCGGCCCTTGCTCAGGGCACCAGCACCAGCACGTTCCTGATGCCCAACTCGAAGAACGCCTCGACCGCGTTCGGCAAGGTTCTGCCGCCGCAGTCGACGCTGTCGTCGGGTGTCTACAACCCCGCCGACGCGCGTGTGGTCTACAAGGATCTCACCAACCTCGGCGCCGGCACCGAGGCGATTTCGCGCAGCAACCCGCTTCACTGGGTGAACGCGCTCTATCCGCCTACGGGCGCGACGCTTGCCAATCCGGCGACCGGCTATCCGGTGACCGGCGCGTCGAACTTCCTGACCTACACCTGCTTCAACAGCGAGGGTAAGCGGGCGGCGATCGCCAACTTCATCGGTCACCTGTTCGGCAACATCAAGAAGAAGAACGCGGCGGGCGGCACGCCGACGTCGATCAGCCTCAGCGCCAAGACCTTCAACGGTCTTGTCGCTCCGGAAGTCGGCATCCTCACCAAGTCGAACGTGGCGCTGCCCTCGAGCGGCTGGCTGAAGGCGATCACCGAGACGTTCCTGAAGGGCAACAGCACCCAGCCGGGCCTCAGCGCGCTCAACCTCTGGATCCAGTCGGCCCAGGCGACCAGCGCGTCGACCTTCACCGCGGTCACATCGAACCCGTCCTGCGCGGTCGATGGCGCCGGCACCATTCCTGGCGCCTGATCCGGTCCAACATCTCTGAAAACTGGCGGCCCCGGAGCGATCCGGGGCCGCTTTTTCGCCCCCGCTATTCGATCAGCATCCGGTCGCCCTCGATCCGCAGCGAGCCGATGTACGACAGCCAGTTCTGGCCGAGCAGCGACACCTTGAGTCCGCGCGGCGCCACCGCCGCCGGCACCGCCGCCGCCAGCGTCGCCCCCACCTGCACCTTGCCGAGCGTCACGGCGCGCATCGCGCTGTCGCCGCTCGCCGTCTCGGCGCGGATCGCGCCGTGGCTGCCGGTGACGCCCGCCCGCTCGGCATCGTCGGCGGTGAGGACGATCATCGACGCGCCGGTATCGACGAGGAAGCGGACGGTGCGGCCGTTGACCGCGCCGTCGACATAGAACAGCCCGTCGCTCGCGCGCCACAGCTCGATCGGCCCCCGCGCCTGGCCAGAAACAACGCTTCTTTGGCCGCCGCCGGGTGGCACGAGCCAGATCGCCGGGGCGGCCTTGCGCGCGGACACGGCGGCGACCTGCGCCTTGCCGGGCGCGGCGAGCGGCACCGCGTCCGCCGCCGTCACCGCCATCAACGGAAGAAGGAATTGCAGCACCGACCCGCCCTGCTCGCCTCGAGAGGTGCACAGTCATGCGCCAGCGCCCGTAAAACGCGGCTGAAACGGGGTGGTTAAGCCGCGCTCAACCACGTCTCGCGGCGGGCCGCGCGCGGTGCCCGACCGGGGCGGCCCGCCTCAGCCTCAGCGCGGGCAGGCCGGATCGTCGACAGTCGGGTCCGAGCAAGTGTCGCCCCCGGCAAAGCCGAGCACGTCGACGGTAATCGACGTGCGCCGGTCGGCGGCGGGCTGCTGCTGGCCGACCCTCGCGACGTTCGCCACCGCCGAGGCGGCGGCGCCGGGCGGCGCGGCGGCCACCACCGGGCCGCCCGTCGGCACGCCGCTGATCGAACCGCCGGCATTGAAATTGTCGGCATTGGCGACGCGCGCGGCGGCGACGAAGATGCTGCCCGACGCGCGCACGCCCGCGTCGCCCGCGTCGACCTCGCCCACCGGCGCCACCAGGAAGATCGCCGAATTGGGATCGGAGGGCGCCTGCTTGAAGCTGGCGATGCCCGCCCCCGCGACGCCGCCGGCGGTATCGACGCTCGCATTGCCGTTGAGGTCGAAGCGCACCGTCACCGGGGGGAAGTTCGCCGCCGTCTTCGGCCCCTGTCCGGCGTTGAGATCGCCATTGGACGACCAGGCGGTGATGTCCCCGCCCGCCAGCGTGAACAGACGGCTCTGGTTGAGGCGCAGGTCGCCGTCGGTAAAGCTGCGCACCGATCCGCCGCGCAGCGTCAGCAGCCCTTCGTAGCCGAGCGGGATGGCGGCGATCGCGCTCGCGCGCAGTTCGCGGTCGCCAAATTCGATGCCTGCCAGGCCGCGATTGGCGAGACCGGCATAGAAACGCGTGTTGCGACGGCTGGTCTGCTCCGAGGTGCGGACGACCGAGCCGACGATGAAGTCGCCGCCCGGCGCGAGCACCGTGATGTCGCCGCCGCGCCCGCTTTCGACCGTCGAGAGGCGCAGATCGGCGTCGCCGGTGCGAACCCGATCGGCCACCACCGGCTGACCGTCGCCGCCCAGCCGCCGCCGCGGCACGCCGAGCGGATGGTCGCCATCGACCGACGCGGGATCGGTGTCGTAGGCCGCAAGATTGTCGGTATAGCCCAGCTCGGGCGAAAACAGCGTGTCGACGGCGCGATAGCCGCGAATATATTGCTGGAAGGACGGGTTGTCGGGCAGCGCCGCCAGGCCGAGCGTGGCCGAGAGCAACGCGCTCTGTTGCGCCTCGTCGAGCGTGCCGAGCGCGCCGTAGAGGCCGGCCAGATTGGCGCGGGCGCTCTCCGCCGTCACGTCGGCGCTGGCCGAGCCGAAGATCGCCGTGAAACGATCGGCGTCGTTGCTCCTGAGCCAGTCCGCGATCGCCACCGCCGGCACGTTCTCGCGGACATAGTCCTGAAACGGCAGCGTCGGCCGCGATGCCTGCACCAGCTCGCCGAAATAGAGATCGTTGACGAGAAAGCGGCGCTGCCGCTGGAGCGAGAGCGTGCTGAACGCGGTGTAGAGCGCCTGCGCCTGGCCATAGGCGGCCTGCGCCATCGCCGCGTCGTCGGCAAATCCCGCCGGACCGAACACCTGCGCGAACAGCGCCGGCTCGTTGTCGCGCAGCCAGCGCGCGAGCCGTGGCGCATAGACCTGGCGGCTGCGGTCGGGGCGCGGATTGCCCAGGCTGTCGGTCGTCTGCACGAACAAGTCGCCGTCGAGCCGCGCGAAATTGGCCGGATTGAGGTAGGTCTCGCGCAGCGCGTCGAGATCCTGACCCTTGCCGACGCCGAAGCTGACGTTGATGTCGGCGCCCCTGTCCTCCAGCCAGGGATTGTTGTCATTCCCCACGGTGAGGATGCCGCCGGCATAGGTGAGGAGGCTGGCGTTCAGATTGGTGTCGGTCGGCCGGATCACCGCCGAGGTCGCGAACGGGCCGAGATTGCGCCCCGCCTCGACGCTCAGCGTGCCAGGCCCGCCGAGAATGAACGTGGTGCCGCCATAATAGGGCCGCTGATCCTTGACGCCCAGGCCGACCGACTGGTTGCTGGCCGTGATGTCCCGCCCGGCGCTGATCCGCGTCTCGTCGCTGGCGCGCACGTTCTGGCCGACGAAATAGGTGTCGACGATGTCGACGCCGGCGCGGACATTGGCCGCCTTGGCCAGGTTGATCGAGGCATCGGCGAGCGAGCCGTCGGTATAGACGCGCGCCACCTGCCGGTCGTCGCGATGCGTGATGTTGCTGTTGTGCTGGAGCCGGCGGGTGACCTCGTCGACCAGGCTGTTCACGCCGGGGAAGGAGGCGGGGAGCTGCAGCAACTGCGCGCCTTGCGCATTGCTGCCCAGCCGGTTCGTCCGCGGCTCGAACACAACCGACCCGTTGCTGAACGCCGACTGGACCAGATAGGAGGGGTCGATGTCGAGCATCGCGATCGACAGATTGCCGATGTCGCCCGCCGACAGGAGCGAGAGCTGCCCGATCGGCGAGGGATAGAGCGTCGTCTGGTTCGCGACCCCCACCGATCCCCGCAGCGAGGCAAGCTCGAGCGTCGGCGCGACGAAATCGCCGCCGGCAAAGCCGATGTCGCCGAGCGCGGTGACGCGGAGCGCGGTGACCGGAGCGTAAAGGCTGGCGTCGCTATAGGCGCGGCGGTCGTTGGTGTCCGCGCTGTTGAGCGGCGCGCCCCGGCGCACGCCCAGTCCATAGCTGTCGAGCGCGGCGACGCGTCCCCGCGCCGCGAGATCGACCGTCGCATTGTCGAGCCGGATCGTCGTCGCGTCGCTCTCCACTATATCGGCGTCGCGCGGCGCGGGCCGCACAAGCCGCACGACATCTCCGCCCACGTCGAACCGCGCCTGGCCGGCGCTGATGTCGAACTGGCCGCCGACAAGGTCTCGTCCCGACGCGACCGTCAGATTGCCGGCGCCAAAGCTCGCCAGAACGGTGTCCGCGCCCAGCGTCTTGGCCGCGCCGCTGTCGAGCGCCACGGTGAGGTCGCGCACGTCGCGGCCCGCCGCGACATCGACGTCGCCGCCCGCGAGCGCGCCCAGGCCCGAGCGGAAATATTCGGGCAGGATGCCCGCAATGTCGCCCGCGTCGGCGAGCGAACCGGCGCGCCAGGTCTGGAAACTGGTCCCCACGGTGCCGTCGCGGGGCTGGAGCCCCAGGCCGTCGAGATTGGTCAAGCCCACGCCGTCATATTGCCAGAGCGTCGCCTGTCCGCTCCAGTCGTCGAGCCGGCCGAGCACGTCGCGTCCCGCCCGCGCGGCGAGGGCGCCGCCGTCATGCGCCAGCACCGGCCCGCGATCGGTCCGCAGCGCCGGGGTGGGCACCGACAGCCGATCCTCGGCCAGCGTGGCGACCATGGCCTCGTCGATGATCGCCGAACCGACCGACCCGTCGGCCTTCTGGGCGATCAGGGTGGCGGCGCCGACGCGGACACCGGCGGTGTAGACGGCGGTGCCGCCGAGCTGGCTCGCCCTGCCGTCCACCTCGGCGGCGATGCCGGCAGGCAGGCCCTTCGGCTGCCGGTACAAGACCTTGTCGCCGCCCTGCAGGTCTATGTCGCGCGCGGCGTTCATCCTGATGTCCCCGTCGCCGGTGCGCAGGACGGTCTGGACGAGAGCCTGGCCGGTCAGCCGGTTCGCCTGTCCGGGCGGGCTGCCGTTGATCCTGATCGCGCCGCTGCCAACGCGCGCGAGGATGTCGTCGGCGTAGAGCTTGAGGAACGCGACCACTTCGGCCAGCGGGGCGACGACGCCGGTCGGATTGTTTCGCGTGCCTGTGAACGTGCGGCCGCGCGCACCGAAATAGGCGCTTCCCTCGCTTTGCAATTCGCCCCAGGTGAGGATCGTGAAGCTGCTGTCGGTGAGGCCCGCGAAGTCGCCGGCCGGATCGGCGAGGAGGTCGTCGAGCGAGACGATCGTGCCCACGGCGTCGCGATTGCCGCTGAGGATATCGAGCGCGCCGCCGACGGTTGCCGCCTGCCTGGTCGCCTCGAACGTGTAGGTCAGCGGATCAAGGTTCCGGCCACGCCGCGCGAGCGTGTCAGTGACGATCACGTCGGACCCGCGGCTGCCGTTCACATAATCGGCATTGGCCGAGCCGCCGGCGCCGCCCGCCGTCAGGCTGATGTCGCTCGACCGCATCGCCGACCCGTCCGCGAACAGCGGGAACAGCTCGCCGAAGGTGAGGCTCGCGCCCGCGATCCGCTCGCCGGTGTTGGCGTCGAACACATTGCCCAGCGCCGCGGGGCTGTTCGCCTCGGCCGAGAAGGGCGCGGCGGTGGTGCGCGCCGAGATCTGGCCGCCATAATCCACCGCGTTGAGCGCGATCTTGACCGCCCGCACGTTGCGCCCCTGCACGGGCACATCGTCGGCGATGTCGGCGACCGCGTCGCAGCGGCCGCCCGCGATCGCGCCGCAGGTGAGGCGCAGGCCGGCATTGTAGGCGCGGGTGCCGCCGCCGAGCTGATAGGTGACATAGGCCTGGTCCGAGCGGTCGCGGAAGACAAAGAAGCCGTCGTTGATGCTGGCGCCCACCGTCACGTCGCCGGCGGCGCGGAAATGGATCAGCGGCGCCTCGCCGCTCGCCCTGCCGCCGACGCGGTAATAGAAATTGGCGTAATTCTCGAGCAGATTGCCTTCCTGCCCGGCGACAACGTTGAGATAGGGCGTGCCGGCCTGGTTGAGGCCGTAGCTCTCGTCACGCAGGCCAAGTTCGGTGTTGATCGCCATCGCCCCGCCCGCGAGCGCGCCGGCGGTGTCGATGTCGGCGGCGGCGAGATTCCACGCGCTCGTGAGCGTGATGGAGCCGCTGCTGGCGAGATCGACGCCCGGCCGCAGCCGCAGCCCGGTGAAATCGGTGATGCCGTCGGCGGCGCGCACATCGAAATTGCGGACGAAATGCGAAATCGACTCGAGCCCGTCCTCGGTAACGAAATCGCCCGAGAGCAGGTTGTCGGCGTAACGGTTGGCCGCGCCGGCGCTCGGATCGAGCGTGACGCCGCCGGCGACGGCGCTGACGCCGGTCACGTCGCCGCGCGTCGCGATCGCGTCGAGATCGTATCTGCGATATCCCTCGATCTGGACATCCCTGGCGCCGACGAAGGCGCTGGCGGCATCGGCGAAGCGTATGTCGACCTGATCGCCGCCGCTGCCGATGACCGGCGCGCGCAGCGTGATCGACCCGCCCTGGTCGGCCTCGACGTAGCGGTAGACGGTCTGGTCGACGAGCGTCGCGGACTTCGCGGTCTCGGCGACGAGGCGCGCGCCCGGCTTGCCGGCGGCGAGGGCCGCCTGCGTGCGGCGGGCGCCGACGTCGACGACCGCGCCGTCCGCGATGCCAATCGCGCCGCTGCCGGTGCCGATCGTGACGTCGCCCGCGCTCGCCTGGCGCGCGTCGCCATCGGCATAGCCGGTGCTGTGCGTGTCGAGCCGCGCCGAGCCGAGCAGCGTCACGCCGCCCGCGCCATAGAGCGCGATGTCGCCGCCGTTGACGGCCGCGTTCTTCGCCTCGGCGAGCGAGAGGCCGGCGACGCTCGCGCCCGACGTGTCGATCGTGCCGCCGATGCTGAGCAGGCCACCGTCCGCGGTGAGGCTGACCGACGTGGCGCGGATCGTCTGGCCCGCGTTCAGCGCCAGATTGCCCGCGCCGCTGCGGATCGAGAGGTCGCCGCCGAAACCGGCGCCGAAGCGGCTGACGAAACCCGCCAGGTCGAACGCGCCGGTCCCGGAGTCGAGCGTGAAGTCGCTGGCGCGCGCGCCGCTCAGTCCGGGATTGAGCGTGCCGTCGAACCGCACCGCGCCATTCGGCGCGCGCAGCGCGATCGAACCCGCCTTTCCGGTGCCAGTGTCGGAGACCAGCGTCGCGCCGCCGCCGAAGCTGAGATCGCCGCCGCGCGCCAGCACGTCGATCGACCCGCCCGAGGCGGCGATTGTCACGTTGTCGAGCTGGTCGCCGAAGGTCTTGGTCCAGCCCGGCGCGGCGAGCACGGCCCTGCCGCCAATGGTGACGCTGCCGCCCGCGTCGATGCCGATGACGCCGGCGGTCGCCAGCACCAGCGTGTCGGTGACGCTGACCGCGCGGTCGGTCTGCGCGACGGTGCCAAACAGGGTGTCCGAGTCGCCGAAGTTGATGCGGGCGCCGGGCGCGCGATTGCCGGCCACGGCGCTGATCGACGCGGGCACGGTGAAGTCGCCGGCGCTGACGGCGATGCCCTGCCGCGCGCCGAAGCGGTAGTCGGGCTGAAGCGCCTGCTGGCGCGGATCGGCGACCGGGCTGCGGTCGGCGATGACGGGCGTCACAAGCGCGAGCCTGGCCGTGCCCACGTCGAGCGCGCCCTTGCCCTCCACGAAGGCACCGTTGGCCGCGCTGACCGTCACCGTGCCGCCAAAGCCGATCGTGCGGACGGTGCCGCTGCCCAGCGTGAGCGCGGTCGCGTTGATGGCGAGCAGATCGTCGACGCCGCCGCAGATGAGCGCCTTGCACGCGCCCAGCGTCGCGCCGCTGTTCTGGAGGCGCAGCGCGCCGGTGGTGATGGCGACGCTGTTCGCCTCCCTGCGCACGTCGCGCAGATTGGCGAGCGCGATCCCCGGCGCGTCGATGGTAAGGTTGTTGAAGCTGTAGTCGCCGCCGGCAAAGCCCACCGCCTGCCGCGACTGCAGCGTCAGGGTCTCCACCGCCGCGAGCTGCGCCTGCAGCCCCGTGCCGATGACGGTGCCGTCGAAGACGATATTGTCGCTGCCGAGCGTCACCGACCTGGCGTCGAGCGCCAGGCCGTCGGCGAAGCTGCCCTGGCGCGTCGTCATCAGCGTGAGCGTGTCGGCGCTCAGCGTCGCGGCGCCGACGACGAACCGCGTGCCGGCGTTGATCGCCTGATCCGGGCCGTTGCCGCTAGAGCGGATCGCGCGATCCGGGCCGTTGGCGACGCGGAGCACCGATCCGGCGCCGCTGGTGTCGCCGGTCGCGTCGACGACGTAGTCCGCGCCCGACGGGCGGTCGAGCGCGCCGGTGGCGGCGAGCGCCACGCCGTCGCCGATCGACAGGCTGGAGGTGCCGTCCCGGCCGTTGCCGACCGCGAACAGCATTTCGGGCAGCGCGAGCGCGAAGCCGTCGTCGAGGCGGATCTGGCTGGCGGTGACGCCCAGCGCCGTGGTGCCGTCGCCGCGATCCGTCCGTTCGCCGCCCACGAACAGGCTCTGCGCGCCCAGCCGACCGAGCGAGAGGTCGTCGATGGTCACGAAGCCGTCGACCGGGGGCGCGCCCGCCGCGGCGAGGATGATGTTCTGCGCCGCGATATCAACATCGAGCCCGCGCGCCCTGGCATCGGTGTCTGCGTCGATGGTGCCGGCGACGCTCAGCGTCCCGAGCGGCTTGAGGACGAGGCGCGCGGCATCGGCCGGCAGGCGCGACTCCTCGAGCTTGTTGTCGGTGATCCCCTTCTCGACATAGGTCGAGCCGGAGGTCGTCTCGATCCGCGAATAGCGCTTGAACGTGTCCTGCGACTGGATCGTGAAGGACTGGCGCCCCGATTCGACGATGCCGGTGCCGGCATAGCCATAGCTGCCGCCCATGATGATACTGCCGTCGAGCAGCGTCTGCGTCCGGCCGATGTCGGGCGCCTGCCTCCCGACATTCTCGACCACGCGATAGGCGCCGTCGAGCAGCGCGTAATGCGCGGGCATCAGCACATATTCGCCCGCCGCGATGCCATTGCCGCCGTCGAGCACGACGGTGCGGCCGACCTGCGCGCCATAGAGGTCACTCGGCCCGCCGCTGCCATAATCGGCCGAGTAGAGCGGATCATAGGCGGCGATCGCCTGCGCCTGCGCCTTGGGCACGATGGCGTAGACCTGGCGGCCGTCGGCATATTGATAGCCGCGGCCTGTCGCGGGATCATAGCCGTTGCTGCTGAACAGGTCGCTGTTGAAACGGTCGAGCACGTCGCGCGAGCCGCCGACGCCCGAGACGAACTCATAGCCGAAGACGTCGCCGCCCCCGCTCAGGTCCAGCGTCGCCCCGGCGCCGACGCTGATGTCGCCGCCCGCGACACGCAACTCGCTCGTCGGCAGCGCGGTCAGCGCGTTCTGGTCGAAGGGCGTGAAGAAATAATCCTTGAGGTCGAGCGTGGTGCCATAGGGGATCTTGCTCGACCCGGCCGAGACGCTGGTCAGGCTGTTCTCGCCGAAGGTGACGCTGCTGGTCGCGCTGCGGGCGTTGGCGTCGGTCGCGGACGAGGCATAGCTCGCGCTGCCCAGCTCGAGCCGGCCAAGCGGCGCGGCGAGCACGCCGTCCTGCGCGATCGTGTCGGCGACGATGCGCAGATAGCTGCCGGCGGAGAGCGGCGTGCCGGTGTCGGGGGTGCTCGCGGCATTGACGAAGCGGATGCCATGCCCCCCGGCGGCGGTGACCTGGAAGGGGCGCAGCGGCCGGCCCGCCGGCTCCCGCCCCGCGCGCTCGGCGTCGATGAAGAGCTGGAGGTTGCCCGTGCCCGTGGTGGCATAGCTGCGCGCGGCCTCGAACCGCATGTCGGCAAAGGTCAGCAGCCCGCCGTCGAGCCGGCCGCCATTGGCATCGTCCGCCCTGTCGATGGCGGTGCGCGCGTCAACGCCGATGAAGCGGATATCGCCGCTGGTCGCGAAGCCCAGCGTGCCGATCGACTGGCCGAAATAGGACGCGCCGACGAAGTCGATGCCCTGGCCGCCGGCGACGATGTCGAGCGTGCCGGGCGTCGCCACCGCCGCGTCGAGCTGCCCGAGCTGATTGGGCGCCAGCGCCGCCTCGGCCGTCGAGCGGAACGAGACATAGGCCGCGCTGACGGTCGCGGCGCTGCCGCTGCCGGCGGTGACCAGCGGCGCGTCGCCCACCAGCGCCTTGCCGGTCCGCGTGAGCGCGCCGGTGACGACGAACGAGCGGCGCAGCGACAGGTCGACATCGCCCGCGAAGCGCGCGCCGTCGACCGCGAGCAGCGAATCGAAGCCCGCCCGCTCGATCTGGTCGGCCGACAGGCCGTTGGCCAGCGCCGCGGCCGCCGCCTCCCCCTCCACCAGCGTCGGGTTGAGCGCGGCGAGCTTGCCGCCCTCCGCCCGCGTCTCGACCAGCGCGCGGTCGATGGCGCCGGTGCGCAGGAACGCGCCGCCATCCTCGCCATAGCCGCCAAACGCGTTGATCCTGGCACCCGCGATCGAGCCGCCACCGAGCATGGAGAGCGTGCCGCCCGCGCTCCATTGCTCGAACGCGCGATAGCCGCTGCCCGCGACAAAGCTGTCGAACGTCGCGCGCGCGCCGCTGAGGTCGACGATCGCCCCCTGGGCCATGTCGACGGTACGCGCGAGCAGCGCGCGCGTTTCGCCCTCGTCATTGACGGCGGCATCGGCGATGATCGAGCCGCCGCCATAAAGGCGACCCACCCGGCCCTGCACGCTCGTCCCGGTCGTCCGGTCCTCGATGAAGGCGGCGCGCGGGTCATAGACAGCGGTGCCCGACAGATCGGTGACGCTCCCGGCGTCGAGGCGGATGCCGGTGCGCAAGTCCCCCTCTCCCAGCAGCAGCACCGAACGGTCGCTGCCGTTGCTGCTGAAGAGATCCCTGTTGGCGATCAGCGCCCCGTCGGCGCCCCGCACCAGCCGGTTGGCGGCGTTCTCGTCATTGCCGCTCTCACGCCCCAGGAGATCGGCGAGGCTGCGCACGCCGACAAAGGCGCTGGCGACATTGGTGTTCGCCGCCTCGGCGCTGACGCGCAGCGTGCCGCCGGGCAGGGTGATCGTCCCCTGGTTGATGATCTTGGGGGCGGTGATCGTCGCGGCGGGCGCGCCGACGATCGCGCCACCCTCGTCGACCACCAGCTCGCCATAACCGCCGATCCGAAGGTCGATCGCCCGGCGATCGAACGCGATCGACGGGCTTTCGGGCGTCAGCACCGAGAGCAGGTCGCCGCCGGTCGCCAGGCCGTTCAGCCTGTCGAGCAGCGACCCCGCCGCCACCAGCGGCAGCAGCGTCTGGGTGAGGTCGAGCGTCTCGCCATCGGCCACGCGGAAGGTGGTCGTATCGGCGAAGGCGCTCAGATAGTCGCCGCCATTGTCGAACAGCCCCTCGACCACACGGGTCCGGTTGCTGGTGAGCGCCAGCGTGCCAAAGCCGGTCCGCGCGGCGAAATCGAGCCCGATCCGCGTCGCGCCGTCCCCGCCGCTGTCGGCGCCGAAGCCGATGTCGGGGCTGACCAGCGTGAAGGTTCCGCCGCCCGCGAAGCCAAAGGCGTCGATCGTGCCATCAATGGCGACGCGCGACCGGCGCGTCGCGGCCACCAGCGACGGCGACCAGGCCTCGTCGCCGCCGTCGCCGGCCGCGCGGGGTGTGAGGCCGACCGACTGGTTGGTCCCGCCAAGCGGTTGCACCGCGCCGTTGGTGTTGAGTAGCCGCGCGCTGAGGCCGGGATTGTAATAGATTGTCTCGTTGACGAGCGCGACATTGCCGCCCTTGCCCGTCAGATCGAGGCGCTGCTGCGGGCTGAAATAGCCGCCCGCGCTCACGTTGAGCCGCGCGCCCGCGTTGACGAGGATGCTGCCGCTGAGGTCCACCAAACGCTGCGCCGTGGCCGGCGATCCCTCGAACGCGAACGCGCTCGGGTTGACGGTCAGCCGGATCGTGCCGCCGTCGATCCACCCGCCGCCCGCGATGACATCCTCGAACCGGCTGTCGTTGGTCCACCGTCCCGCCGTCGACAGCGTGCCGTTGACGACGATGTCATAGGGGCTGGGCGCGCTCGCGCCATCGGCATAGGCGGCCAGGATGTCGTCATCGGTGCGGAAGGTTGATCCGACCGAGATGACCGACGAGGCCGAGGCGCTCCGGCCGAGACTCAAGCGGTCGGGGTCGAGCGTCTGCGCGTCGATCAGTCCTCCCGCCGCCGTCACGCTGCCGTCGAAGCGGATGGTCCGGCCCGCGCGCAGGATCAGCGCGCCGCCGTCGGCGAGCGTCAGGCCGGCGGCGCCGGTCAGCGTCACCGCGTCCGCGTCGGCGAGGAGCGGCGTGTCGGCGCCCGCGACGGTGATCGATCCCGATGCCCGCAGCCGCAAACCGGAGAAGCCCGCGCGGCTCAGCATCCCGTCGTCGAGCAGCATCTGGTCGAAGCGCGACCGATCGGCGTCGAGCGTGCCGCGATAGATGACGATGTCGCCCGACGTGCCGAGGCTGGCATAGCCGCCCGAGGGGAGTTCGACGCTGCTCGCCTGGAGCTTGCGCGGATCGCCGGCGAGCGCGCTGGCCCCGCTCGCCGTGATCGCGCTGGCAAGCTGGCGCTGGCCGGCATAGGCGGCGGCCCGGAGCACCCCGTCGACGCGCGTCGCGGCGCTGCTGATGACCAGCGTGCCCGCGTCGCGCCCCTCGTCATAGGCGACGCCGGCGCTGGTGCCGCTGATGGTGGGGCTGGAATAGGTGCGGCTGATGTCGAAGCGCGGCTGGGCGACGGTATAGCCCTCGACCAGCCCGACATAGCGCTCGTTGGGATCGGCGTCGGCGATGTCGACGATGCGGCCGTCGGCGGTGCGCAGCCGGCTCGTCGCCTCTTCCTGCCCGACATAGCTGATCCAGCCGCCCGAGACGTCGACCACCGCGCCCTTGGCGATGCTCACCGTGCTGCCGGTGGCGAAGCTGATGTCGCCGCCCCTGGTCATGAACTCCGAGGCGTCGATGGAGATCTGGCTGGCGAGGCTCCCCGCCTCCAGCAGCGGCGACCCGACCCAGCGCGTGCCATCGTCGCGCACGCCGCTGCGGCGGATGTCGACCGTGAGCGTCGTGCCGTTGAGCGTGAAGCCGCCGTCGGTCGTCGCCTCGCGATAGGTCGGCGTGTCGCGCAGCTCGTTGCGCTTGACCGGGTCGATGGTGATGTAGTTGCGCGCGACATCGGCCTCGACCGCCTTGAGGCCGGACAGGTCGATCAGCGCGCCCGCGCCGATGTCGATCGCGGTGCCCGTTCCCGCCGCGCGCGCGCCGCCAATGGCGAGCCGGGCGTTGGGCGCCTGGATCAGCGCGTTCTGGCCCATGACGAAGGCCGTCTGGCCAAGGTCGCCGCGCGGATCGAGCAGATCCGAGACCAGCCCGTCGCCGACCGCCTTCTGCGGCGGCAGCAAGGTGCCGATCTCGATCTGCGAGCGCTTGAAATCGGCCGCTTCGGCGGCCGAACCCTGCGGAATCGTCTGGCCGTCGTCGTCGGCGGTGATCGTGATGCCGCCGGCCCGCGCCGGATCGGCATTGCCCTCGATCGTCACGCGGCCGGCATAGAGCCCGATCTTGCCGTTGCGCGCGACGCTGGTCGACGCGCTCAGCAAGCCGCCGTTCACCACCTCGCCCTTGCTGCTGGCGACGAGCGAGATGTAGCCGCGGCGCGACTCGACAAGACCCCGGTTGATGACGACGCCGTCCTCGGGCCGGGCCTGGGCGAGCGGATCGGGCTCGCGATTGTCGCGCTCGAGCGACCGGAAGACGACACCGCGCACATCGGGGTCGGCGCCGCCGCTGCTGCCATCGGACTTGACGAAACTGACGAGCTGGCCGCCCACCAGGCTGACCTGGCCATTGTTCGCGCCGAGCGTGCCCTCGTTCACCACGCGCGGCGCCGCGAGCAGCAGCAGCCCCCCCTCGCCGGTGGTGATCGAGGCGCCGGCATCCACCTCCACCGCGCCCTGGCCGGTCTCGAAGTCGATCGACCCGGTGCTGGTCTTGGCGACGGGGTCGGTCGAGAGCAGCGGCGAGAGGAACAGCGCGGGGGCGCCATTGACATCGACAAAGGTCGGGTTGTTCGCGGTCTGGAACACGCCGTTCTGCAGATAGGCGATGTTGCGCGCCTGCAGCGACAGCCCCTTGATCGTGACGGTGCCGTTGACGCTGACGCCCGAGGCGTAATTGCCCAGATCGAGCGACGAGGCCACCAGCGAGCGCAGGTTGACCTGCGAGCCCTTGCCGAAGATGACGCCCTGGCGGTTGAGGATGTAGACGCCGCCATCGGCCGTGATCTTGCCGAGGATGGTGGTCGGGTCGGTCGCGTCGACGACGCGGTTGACGGCGATCCAGCCGGTCTGCGCGACGCCGTTCTGCTTCTGGTTGAAGGCGAGCGTGGTGTTGGCGCCGACGTCGAGCCGGTCCCAGCTCAGCAGCGCGCGCGCCTGGGTCTGGTCGATCGTGACCGTGGTCTGGCCGTTCGCGACGGTCTGTGTGGGGAGGCCGGCGCCTTCCCAGGTGGCCTTGCCCGTCGTGTCGACCGCGGCGCGCGCGGCATCAAGGATCTGCGCGACCTGGGCCGCGCTGGTGGCGCCGCCGGCATCGCGGATCGCCATCGCGTTGCGGATCGACTGGACGGGATAGAGGCCGTTGGGGCCGATGCCGTTGGTGACGCTGCTCGCATTGGGCCGCGCGGCCGCCGCCGCCTGCCGCACGGAGACGACATAGGTGCGCAGCGCCGCCGCCCGTTCCCGCGCCGATTGCTGCGCGGCGAGCGCCTCGCGCATGTTGACCGAGCGCGGGATCGTGCCGGTGGGCGCGCGCGTGCCGGTCGCCGACGGCGCGACGCCGCCGTTGAGCCGCGCAAGCTGAGCACCCGCCGGTGTCGCGCTGATCGCGAGCGCAAGCGCCGCGAGGCTGGCCGACCGGAACAGCGCCGGGCGCAGAACGGTCGGGAACGTCGTGGCCGTGCGGCGGGGGGGCATCATGCTCGTACCTCTGCTAGTCGCGGACGGCGTCGAGAAGACAGCGGGACCATGTCAGCTCAACGAGTGATTAACCAAGGACTTGCGGTTAACATCGTCCCGTTTCGGGACGACGCGCCGCGCATCAGAACTTCGCTTCCAGGTCGATCTGCAGCACGTCGATGGCGAAAGGCTCGCCAGAGACCTCGTTGGCGCTCAGCCAGCGTCCGCCGAGTGTCAGCCCATCGAACAAGGCGGCCCTGGCGCCGATGAAATAGCCCTTGGCGTTGGTGCCGCCGAGGTGGAAGTCGCTGTCGGTGAAGGCATCGGGCACCGCGTCCGACTCAAGATATTCGTAGCCGACCTCGGCGCGCCACTGCCCGAGCTTGCGCAGCTCGTGGTGGCCGACGCCGAGTTTGACGAGGAAGCCCTGATTGCCGCCGGCATAGCGGCCGCGCGTCGCCGGATTGGGATCGCAGACGTTGAAATTTCCGACGTCGGGCGCGAAATTGTTGACCGGCGGATACTGGCCGGAGAGGTTCCCGAACCGGCACAGGTCGCTCCGCTTCCAGGCGAGGTTGCGGACATAGTCGCCCGTCAGCGTCACCCCGACCGCGTCGCTCACCGGGAACTTGACCTCGCCGGTCAGGTTCAGAACGTCATAGTCGAAGGCGAGGCCGAGATATTGCGGCGACGTGCGCACCTCGTTGGTCACCGGCGGCGGGAAATCGATGAGGATGTCGCGGATCGGCACGAGCGTATTGCCCTTGCGCACGAACGTCGCCCGCTCATTGTCGGTCGAACAGATGAAACCGCTGCGGAACTGGGCTTCGACCTGATAGATCGGGCATGGCTCCGACAGGCTGGCCTGGAGGTTGTCGAAGACGTGCAGGCCGGCGCCGACGCGCACGGTGATATCGTCCATGATCCTGGCCGACAGCTCGGCCTGGCCGGAGAACAGCCAGCGGGCCGGATAGGGCTGCTTGTCCCGCTCGTTCTGCGGATAGTTCGGATCGCCGAAATCGAGCGGGAAGGCGCCGCCGCGCAGCGTCAGCTTGAAGTCGTCGCCGGTCAGCTTGCGGCTATCCACCTGCGCCGCGACACCGTCGAACGCCAGATCCTCGTCGAACAGCAGCGGGGTCGTGAAGAACGGGTTGGGCATCCGGCCGAGCGTCGCCTGCGCCCACGGCGTCGGTGTCAGGCGGATATAGGCTTCCTGGAGCCATATGTCGCGCTTGCCAAAGCCGCCGCCGAGCGACTGGTTGGTCGAAATGGGCGAATTGTCGTCGCCGGTCGCCAGCAACGCGCCGATCTGGATGCCCTTGCTCACCTGCGCCTCGATCCCCAGCCGCGCGCGCAGCTGGAGCCGGTTCCAGCGATCCTCGCGCGTGTTGAGCAGCGGCAGAAAGCCGGCATCCTGAAAAACCGGGATCGGCCCGATCGCGTTGATCCGCGCGAAATCGTTGATGATGTTGGAGTTCTTGTCAGAATAGAGCGTCGACTGCGAGCGGAAGCGCAGGTCGCCATAGAGCCGCACGCGCTTGATCCAGTCGGGCGCGGCCTGGTCGGGCGACGCCCAGCCCTCGCGCTTCGCCTGCGCCAGCACCTCGGTCTTGAGCTCGTTCTTGATCTGCGCGCGCACGCTCTCGGGCACATAGGGGACGCGGATCGCGCCGGCGGGCGGCGCCGGCAGCTCCGCCTGCGCCTGCTGCGTCGCCGTCGCGGCGCGCGCCTTCGCCGCTTCCGCCTCGGCCTGGGCCATCAGCGCGGCGCCCTTGTCCTTCGAGAGGACGCCCTGTTCGACGAGCAGGCGGACGAGGTTGACCATCGCGCTGTCCGACGGCGCCGCGGGCGCCTGCGCGGCGGGCGCGGCGACCTCCTGCGCGGACGCCGGCCCGGCGAGCGCGGACCCGGCGAGCAGCAGCGCGGACGCGCCGGTCTTCAACATGGTCATCGACCGCATGATCTGTCCCTTTTTCATCAGAGTCCCCGCCGGCCGCGCACGCGGATCACGACGGGATAGCGTTGGCTGTAAGGCGGGGCGCGCAGCTTCACCTTGCGGATGATGTCGGCGAGCACTTCGTCATCCTCGCGCCGTCCGCTCGAATCGCGCACCGTCACGCGGTCGATCGAGCCGTCGGGCGTCACCAGGATCTCGAACTGCGCCGAGGAGGCGAAATCCCTCGAGCGATTGTCGCGGTAGACCGCCTGCTGGAGCGCGCTCGACAGATACTGGCGATAGACGCCGTCATTGATCCCGCCACCCTTGCCGCAGTTGAGGCCGATGCAGGTGCCCGTGCTGCCCGGTGCACCCATTCCTCCGCCGTTGCCCGCCGCGAGGCCGAAACTGTCGGTGCCCGCCTGCGCCTCGGCATTCTGGGTGAGCGGCGCGGGCGCCTGGGGCGTGGGCTGTGGCGCCTGCGGGGCGGGCGTCGGCTTTTCGGTCGGCTCGGGAGGCTTTTCTTCCGGCTTGGGCGGCGGGGGTGGCGGAGGCGGCGGCGGGGGCAGCATGTTGACCGACTGCGGCGGCGGCGCCTCCACCTTCACGCCACTGACGCCGGTCACGGACACGTACAGGAACCAGAGGATCGCGACGAGCGCCACCGCGCCGAGGACGATCAGTCCCCAGCGCAGCGCCGGACTGCCGTTCGGCTCGTGAAAGGCCGTGTCGGTCGCCACCGCGGGTCTCCACCCTCCCCCGCGCTCAGCCCGCGGTCTGCTTGCCGGTCACGAGGCCGACCTTGCTGAGGTCGAGCCGGCGGCACAGGTCGAGCACCTCGGTAATCTTGCCATATTGCGCCGTCGCGTCGCCCTTGAGCACGATCGGCACCTCCGGGTTCGCCGCCTTCGCGTTGCGCAGCCGCGTCTCGAGATCCTGGATCGTCACCGGATAGGCATCCATGAAGATCTGGCCCTGGTTGTTGACCGTGATCGCGATCGTCTTGGGCTGGACGAGGCTCTGCGCCGAACTGGCCTTGGGCAGATCGACCTTGATGCCCTGCACCGACGCCGTCGCCATCAGGATGAAGATGACGAGCAGCACATAGGCCAGGTCGAGCATCGGGGTGATGTTGATATCGTCATAGGCCTTGCGGCCGCCACCAACCTGCATGGTCGTGCTCCTTATTCGGCTGCCATGGGCAGCGGCGCGGGGTCAAAGGCGGCGTCGGCCTGCATCTCGGCGAGCCGGGTGATGAGGCGGTCGACGAAGACGCGCATCTCGTCGGCCATCGCCGAGATGCGGCTGTTGATGTAGTTGTAGCCGAACAGCGACGGGATCGCCGCCGCCAGCCCGGCGATCGTCGCGAGCAGCGCCGCCGCGATGCCCGGCGCGATCGCGTTCACATTGACGTCGCCCGCGAGCGCCACGCCGCCAAAGGTGCCCATCACACCGATGACGGTGCCGAGCAGGCCGATGAACGGGCCACCCGAAATGGCGATGGTGAGGATGACCATCAGCTTGTCCATCTTCTGATTCTCGGTCACCACCTCGGCATCGACGGCGGCGCGCATCGCCTCGACCGCCTCGCCGCTCAGACCCTGGCCGGGGCGCAGCCGCCGCTGGCGCACGCGCAGCTCCTCCATGCCGGTGGCGTAGAGATGCCCGAGCGGCGACTTCTCGATGAAGGCCACTTCCTGCGGCGTGATCCCCGGCACATCGCCCACCGGCACGAGTTGTTCGTGCATGGCGCGGAAGCGCTTCAAAAACACCGCGTTGCCGCGCGCCGCCCGGTTGAGATAGCGGATCTTGCCGACCATCAGCGCCACCGCGCAGGCGAGCAGGATGAGGCAGAGGACGACGATGCCCTGGTCGAGCGGCGCCAGCTTGCTGATGACGAAGCCGACGACATTGGCGCCATGGCCCTGTTTCTCGGCGGTTTCGGCGACCGTGACGAACTTGCCGCCCGGCCCCTCGGCGCTCGCCATCGCAAGCAGCATCGGGGCGGGACGCGCGGTCTTGGAGATGCGCAGCTCGTCGATCTGGCCGGTGAAGGCGAGGCCCGGCGCGCCGGCGATCACCACCGGGCCGTCGAGCTGCGGCAGCGCCGCCGAGGCCGCGCCCGCCTCGACGCCGTTCACGTAGATCTTGATCGTCTGGCCGTCGGCGACGACGCCCAGATGGCTCCACTCGCCCTGCTTGAGCGCGCCGCTCGCCTGCGTCCGCGCGCCGCCCACGGCGACGAAGGGCACGCCGGCGCTGAGGCCGATGACAAGCGGCCCGCGCGAGAACACCGCCTGCTCGCCGCCGAGCTGGTCGGGCCTGACCCAGGCGGTGACGGTGAGCGGGGCGCCGGCGGGCATCCCGAGCGAGGGCGTCGGGGCGAGCTGGATCGCGCCCGCGCCGGGGAAGCTCGCCGCGCTGCCGATCGGGCCGCTGTCGTTGAGGCCCGGCGGCGCGGCGGTCGCGTTGTTGGCGTTGGCCGTCGAGTCGGCCGAGGCGGCGCCCGGCTTGTCGGCGAAGTGGAAGACCGCGAGATAATCGGGATCGAACGTGCCCTTGACGTCACCGCCGACCGGCGCGTTCTCGTTGCCGAAATACAGCCACAGCGCCTTCTTCTCGCCGCCGTTCAGCGTCGGTACCGACACCCACAGATAGGCGATGCCGGTCTGCGCGTCGTAACGCTCGATATGATAGGGCAGCGGCGTCTTGTCGTCGCTGTCGACGATGCGGATGTCGGCCCCGTTCTGCATCGCCTCGGTGAAGGTGAAGTTGCCGCTGGTCAGGCGCACCAGCACCACCGTGCGGCCGATCGTGCCGCTGACGTTCACGCCGCTGGGCGAGGTGTCGACGGTGATCGTCTTGCGATACTTCCAGTCCTGGTTCCACCAGGCATGGGCCGGGCTCGCGGCCAGGGTCAGGGTCGCGATCAGCGCCGCGATCAGGGTGCGGATCATGCCGGGTCTCCAGAAAGGGTTCGGGTGAGGACGGTCGGGCATCAGAATTCTCCCCGCACGATGACGACGGCGCGCGGATCATGCTTGTCGGTGTCGGGGCCGTCCTTGAGCGGATAGGCGACGGTGACCTCGCCGAAGATCGTGTCGAACAGCCGCGTGCGCAGCCCGCCGCCGACGCCCAGCAGGCTGTAGTTGCTGATCGCGCCGGGCAGCGTGCGGCGGATGTGGACATGCGCGCCGTCGACGAAGCCGAACAGCCGCAGCTCGTTCACCCATTTGCCGAGCAGCCTGTGCGCCGAGGGCGACTGAAGCTCGAAATTGGTGACGACGCCGTCGTCGCCCACCGCCTCGGACTGGAAATAGCCGCGCACGCTGGTGACGCCGCCGGCCGCGAACTGTTCGTTGGTGACGAGATGGGTGTCGGCATACTGGCCGGTGACGGCGGTCGACAGCACCACGTCAGCCTTGGTCGTCAGCGTCCAGGCGAGGGTGCCGTTGATGTGGAGGAAATTCTCGAAACTGTCGACCTCGCGGTTCTGGAACTGGTCGTCGGGGACGCAGGGGTCTTGCACTTCGCGCGCGCAGATGAAGCGCTTGATCGCGCGCAGGCCGAAGGTGCCGCCGAGGCTGAGGTTGAAGTCGCTCGTGCCGAAATGCTTGGCGAAGCCGCTGGAGTCGTCGCGGCTGAACAGGTTGTAGTCGAGCGCGAGCGGGACATAGCGGATCGGCGTCGACGCGGCGGCGGTCGCGCCGATGAAGATGTCCTGCTTGAAATTCTTGAAATCGGCGCCGAAGCTGATCGTCTGCGTCGTGCTGGTCGACGGCAGGCGATAGATGGCGCGCAGGCCGATCTGATAGCCGTTGCCGAGCACGTTGCTGCCGCCCGCCGACGCGATGTCGCTGTTGGACTTGTACCCGCTCAGCAGCAGCGTCCAGGATGTGCCGATCAGCGGCGCGGTGTAGGAGCCCGAGAAGACGCGCGTATTGTCGGGATCTTGCGGCGAGACGATGAACGAGCCCGCAAGCGTGTGGCCGGCGTGCCACAGGTTCGTGTAGCGCAGGCTGCCGCTCACCCGCTGGCGCGTGGTCGAGGGGCTGTTGTCGTTGTTGAACTCGAGCGAGCCGTGCCAGGGGCGCTTCTCGTCGACGTTGAACTCGACATCGACCGCGCCGGGCGTGTCGCTGGGCACGAAGGTGGGGACGAGCTGGCGGTCCGGGTAGCGATTGACCGCCTCCAGTTCCTTCTGCATCGCCTTGAGGTCGATGGGCTGACCGGGCTGGATCGAGGGAAGGCGTTTCAGCACATCGCGGGTCGAATGATGCTTGGCATCGGCGATCCGCACCTGTCCGACCGGCGCCTCGGCCACCGCGATGGTGATGATCCCCTGGCGGAACCGCTCGCTGTCCTGCGGCGGGAGCGAGACGATGACCGCTTCATAGCCCTTGGCCGCATAGGCGTTCTGGATCGCGACGCGCGCCGCCTCGACATCGGCATTGCCCTTCGCCTCGCCGGTGAAGGGATAGACGATCGTCTCGATCTCGGCGGCGCTCAGCCTCGTGACGCCGGTGACGTCGATCGCGTAGACCGCGAAGCTGTCGGGCGCGCGCTCGGCGCCCGCGACGGGGGGAACCCCGGCGGATTGCGCGACGGCGGGACTGGCGCATAGCAGCCAAGCGGCAAACGCCGCCCCGCTCAGCGCCCGCGCGCCCGCGTGTTCCCCGTAAACCCGAATCCGCACAATGACCCCTGAACCTGACGGCCCGGCATTGGCGCTCCTTTGTGAAAATTCGGAGACTCGTTACCAAAGCGTTAAGCCAATGCGTCCGCACGGCGAAGCGTGCGGCCGAGCACGATGGCGGCGGCGCGCCAGGTGAAGCGCCGCGACCGATGCTGACCGGCGCGGGCGAGCGCCGCGCGCCAGTCGGCGTCGCTCGCCATGCGGCGCATCGCGGTGGCCCAGGCGGCGGGGTCGTGGGGATCGGCATAGGCCACCGCGTCGCCGCAAACCTCCGGCAGCGCGCCGCAGGGCGCGACGATGGCGGGACAGCCCAGCCGCATCGCCTCGAGCGGTGGCAGGCCGAAGCCCTCGGTGGTCGAGGGGAAGGCGAGGCACAGCGCGTCGGCCATCAGTGCGTTGAGTTCGCCGTCATCGACGCGGCCGGCGAAGATCACGCCTTCGGGCACGGCGTGGCCGGCGCGGCGGAAATCGTCGCGGCCCGCGCCGCCGAACAGCACCAGCGGCGGCGCCCCCTCCCCCAGGGCCGCCCGCGCGCGCAGCAGCAGGCCGATATTCTTGTGCGCCTGGGTGCTCGACAGCGCGAGCACATAGGCGCACGGCGCCAGGCCGAGCCGGGCGAGGATCGCGGCATCGGGCGGCGTGCGCAGGATATGATCGACACCATTGTGGATCACCGCGATCCGCTCGGCCGGCGCGAGCCCGACCGCCGCGATTTCCCGCCGCGAGAAATCGGACACGGTGAGGAGCTGCCGGTGGCGGCGGGCGAAAGCGGGCTGCACCATCCGGTACCAGGCGCGGAATCCGCGACCATAGGACTCGGGCGAGAGGTGCACCTGCACGTCGTGGATCATCGTCACCGCGTCGCGGCTGAGCACCGGGCCGATATTGCACAGGTTGAGCACGAGCGCGTCGCCCTTGCGCAGCGGCAGCGTGAGCTGTTCCCAGGCGATGCCGGTCAGCGGGCCGACGATCCGGCGGGGCAGGTCGATGTCCCGCGCGCGTTCGACGCCGTCATGGGGCAGCCATAGCTCGAAACGGAGCCCCGCGACCGCCTCGTGCCCCTCGCGCTCGAGTTCGCCCAGCGCCTGCGCCAGTTCGGCGGCGACGCGGTGAACGCCGGTGGTGGGCACGCGCAGGAACTTGCCGTTGATCGCGACCGTGCGCGCCATCTCAGGCAAAGCCGAGCCAGCGCCGGAGGCCGAGCCGTGCCGCGATCCGGTCCACCACCAGCGGGCCGGCGATCCCCAGCGCGAACAGGATCGCGACGAGCAGCCAGAGATGGGCACCCAGCCCGAGCTTCACGAGCAGGATGCGCCCGCCCGACACGAACATCACATGCAGCAGAAACACCGGCATCGTCCGCCGGCCGAGCGCGGCCAGCGGCGCCCAGCCGATCGCCATCGCGAGCCCGATCACCGCCATCGTCCCGGCCAGCGCCGCCGCCATCGCGGGAAAGCGCCAGGCGACATTGGCCAGGCGCGGCGAGCCTTCGGTCATGACGTTGATGTCGGGCGCATAATCGCGCGCGGCGAACATGGTGACAATGATAAGGCCGAGCGCGATCGCGGGCAGGATCGTCATGCGCGTGGCGCGCCGGTAACGTCCGACCATCCCCTCCAGCCCCGAGGCGCCGAGCCAGACGCCGAGCGCGTAGAAGAACGCCTGCGCGCACACGAGCCGCGCCGCGAGCGGGAGGACCATGATGAGCATCACCGCCTTGAGCGCGAGCCCAAGAAGGAGCAGCCCCTCGCGCCCGATCCGGGGCAGCAGCAGCGCCGCGCCCAGATGCATCCAGGCAAGCGCATAGAGGAACCAGAATTGCGACACCGGCTTCCAGCCGAGGCCGAGAAGACCCGGCCAGATGCTCTCTATCGGCCGGTTGGCGAGCGATCCGATGGCGAAGATCACGCCGAGCTGCACCACCGACCACAGCAGATAGGGCCAGACGATCGTCGGCAGCAGCCCGCGCAGGAAACGGCCCGTCCCCTTCTCCAGCCGCTGCGCGACGAGGAGGCCCGCGAGAAGGAAGAAAAGCGGCATGTGGAAGGTGTAGATGCCCAGGAACAGCCAGCGCAGCGCCGGCGCATCCGCGCCCGCCAACGAGTCGATCAGGCCGCCGAGCGTGTGGCCCAGGACGACGAGCAGGATGCCGATGCCGCGCGCGGCGTCGATCCAGCCGATACGGCCCGGCGCTGCTGCCCGCGGCATGTCCGTCACCTGTGCCCCCAACCTGCCCTTGGCCGCCCCGCGAGGACGACCGCTGCGACGACGCCCGTAGGAACGAGCTGTGACGAAACGATGGCACTCGCCGCGACCGCACTTCGAACTGTAACAGAGCGGCTCTAGCGGCAGAGCGAGCACAGGGGGGTTCGGAGCGCGTGCGACAGGATCAGGCTAGAGCGCGACGGATCGGGCCGCCGGACGTCGCGCCGGGCGCGGCGGGGGACGATCCGGCCCCGCGCGCGCGGGCGGCGCCATGACCATGCGCGTCTTCGTCATCATCCCGACCATCGGCCGCGCGGAGTGCGTGGTGCAAACGGTGCGGTGGCTGGGCGAACAGACGCGCAGGCCCGACGGCGTCGTCGTCGTGGGCGTCAGGCCCGAGGACATTGCCGGGCTCGACGCGATCGGCGAGGTGCCGGTCGAAACGGCGCTGTGGGAGATCGGGTCGTGCGCGCAGCGCAATCGCGGGCTTGACCTCGTCGCAGGGCGGGCCGACATCGCCCTGTTCCTCGACGACGATTTCGTGCCGCTGCGGACCTATGTCGCCGACATGATCGCGCTGTTCGAGGCCGAGCCCGACCTTGTCGGCGTGACCGGCCGGATGATCGCCGACGGCATCCACGGCGCCGGGATCGGCTTCGATGACGCGGTGGCGATGGTCCGCGCCGACGTGCCACCTGCCGATCCGGCGATGGAGCCGAGGCGCGGGCTCTATGGCTGCAACATGGGGATCAGGCTGAGCGCGGCGGACGGCATCCGCTTCGACGAGCGGCTCAAACAATATGGCTGGCAGGAGGATATCGACTATTCGTTCCAGGTCGGCCAGCGCGGGCGGCTCGTCAAACATGACCGTCTCGGCGGCGTGCATATGGGGATCAAGCGCGGGCGGACGCCCGGCGTGCGCTTTGGCTATTCGCAGATCGCCAACCCCGTCTATCTGCTGCGCAAGCGGACAATCCCGCAAAAGCGCGCCTGGCGCATCATGTGGCGAAATTTCGCCAGCAACGTCATCCACAGCCTGCGGCCCGAGCCCTATATCGACCGGCGCGGCCGGCTGCGCGGCAACCTGATCGCGATCGGCGACGTGCTGCGCGGCCGCTCGCGCCCCGAGCGGATCACCGAGTTGTGACGCCCGCCATCGCCTCCGCCCGCCCGCGACCGGCGGCCGACGCCGCCGGTCCGCTGTTCCTCCACGCGATGTGGCGGACGGGGAGCAGCTACCTCCTCTCGCGCTTCGCCGGAGAACCCGGTTACGCACCCTTTTACGAGCCGTTCAACGGCGAGATCGGGTCGCGGCGGCTGCGGCGCAAGGCAGTGCGCGACTATCGCGACCGGGCCACGTCGCTCCGCCATCCGGTGCAGGACGCGCGCAGCTATTTCGACGCCTTCGAGCAGGCCGATCCGGCGAGCGGCCGGCCGCTGTGGACCTTCGCCCATCCCCGCCTGCCGCTGTTCGACGTGTATAACGGCCTCAGCGCGCCGGGCATCGCGCTGCTTGACGCGTGCAGCCGCGCGGCCGAGGCGCGGGGCCGTGTGCCGGTCTTCGGCTTCTGCCATTCGGGAGTCCAGATTGATGCGATGCGGGCGCGCTTCGGCGGGCGGCACGTTTACCTCTCGCGCGATCCGCGCGACCAGTTCGCGTCGTACGATCCGCGCGGCAACGACTTCTTCATGGCGGCGACGGTGATGCAGTTGCTCGCCTCGGGCACGGCGCGGCCGCTGGCGATCCGGCTGGTGCCGGCGCTCGGCCGGTGGCCGGCGGCAGTGACGACGCCGCTCGTCCGCGCAGCGCCGCACTGGGCGACGATGCGGATCGCGCGGCAGATCTGGCGCCCGCTCGACCTCGCGGCGCAATACCGGCTCTTCTATTTGAGCTGGCTGATCGCCAACCGCGCCGGTGCCGGCTGCGACGCGGTCGTCGCGCTCGCCGACCTCGCCGCTGACGCGCGCGGGCGCGAAGCGTTCGAGGCGCGGCTGGGCATCCGCCTCGCCGGCCTCGCCCCGCGCCCGGCCGATCACGCGCTGCCGCCCGCCGACAGCGCCGCGATCGAGGCCGAGGTCCAGGCGATCTTGCCGGGCTGACCGATCATCAGAGAGGACATTTTCGCTTGGCCATCATCAGTTTCCGCCACCGCTTCATCTTCATCAAGACGCGCAAGACGGGCGGCACCAGCATCGAGGTCGAACTGGCCAGGCGGGTCGAGGACGCCGCCGTCGTCACGCGCGTCATCCCGGCGGTCAAGGGGCACGAACCGCGCAACTGGTCGCGCGGATGGCTGCGCAAGCCCTATTACAACCACATGCCCGCGACGCTGGTCCGCCGCTTCCTGGGCGAGGAAACCTTTGGCGGCATGTACCGCTTCTGCGTGGAGCGCGAGCCGGTGAGCAAGTGCATGTCCCACTTCCACATGCTGCGCAATTCGCCCGACCACGCCCGGCCGGAGGATCGAGACCTGAGCTGGGACGCCTATTGCGCGCGCGGCGATTTCCCTGTCGACGTCGAAAAATACAGCGAGGTCGTCGACGGCCGCCGGGTGCCGCTGGTCGACCGCGTGCTCGCCTATGAGACGATGGGACGGACCCTGCGCGAGGTGATGGACCGGGTCGGCATCATGCCGTTCGATCTCGATAGCCGGGCCAAGGGCGAATATTCGGCGAAACGGATCGTCGGCAAGGACGATGTGACGCCGACGCAACGCGCGCGCATCTACGACGCCTTTGCCGCGTCGATCGAGGTGGCGGGGCTGGGAGACATCTATGCCTGGTAGCGGACCGGGCGGCCGTCCATCCCGGTCCGAACACCCGGTGACCGTCCGTCTTCGCGCCCTCGCCAAGACCATCGCCGGCACCACCGTGAGCGCGCTGGCGCCGCAGTGCGACTTCGCGCGCGCCATCTTCATCATCGGCCATATGCGCTGCGGGTCGACCGCGCTCTCGAACGTGCTGGTCTCGCGGCCGGAATTCAGCGGCTATGGCGAAGCCCATATCGCCTATGAAGGGCAGTCGGCGCTGGGCGTGCTGCTCATCAACCAGTGGCGGCGGCGCAGCTGGCGCCCTGGGGCGCAGTACCTTTTCGACAAGATCCTTCACTCACGTTACGACGCGGCGGCGGGCGACGCGTTCTTCGGGGCGCGCGCGATCTTCCTGGCGCGGGAGCCCGACTCGGCCATTCGGTCGATCCGCACGCTGTTCGCGACACTGGGATCGACCGAATATGGCAGCGACGCCGCCGCCGCCGACTATTATGGCGAGCGCCTCTCGACGATGCTCGGCCTGTGGGAGCGCTTCGCGCCCGATCGCCGCCTGGCGCTGAGCTATGCGGGGGTCACCGCCGATCCCGAGGCGGCGCTGGCGGCGGTTTCGGCCCTGGCCGGGATCAACCCGCCGCTGACCAACCGCTACGAAGCGCGCGCGGCCAGCGTGGCGCCGGGCGCGGGCGATCCGCTGCGATCCGGCCGGTTTCAGCGGATCGAGCCCGCGACAAGGGCGACATCGCTCGCCGGGACGCGACCGCCCCTCGCGCTGGCGCCCGAGCGGCGGCAAGACCTGCGATCGCTCTTCGCCCGGTTCGACGCCTTGACGGCACCAGTCGGCCCATAGTGCCCGCGCCGGCGCCGGGGCGGGCTATCGACCGGACGGGCGTGGATGCCGCGCGAGCCGGGACTCAGGGCATTCGCACCGCGCACCGGCCGGAATAGATGGCGCCGATGTCGATCGAACCGGCGTCGCTCGCCGTGGTGAGGTAGATGCCGGCGGTCTTCGCCGCGTCGTCGATCGGATCAATGATGATAAGCCGGACGATCGGCAGCCCGTTGCTCGCGATGCCCCCAACCGGCGCGATCATCTCGACCCGGCGGGGCCAGAGGTCGACGACGCGGCTGAACGCCGGAAGCGGCGCCGCGTCGCCATGGACGGGGCGCATGAGATGATCCGGGTCGGCGAGCACGGCCGTGCGCGGATCGACGGGCTCGGGCGGATCGCCGGGGTCGGGCGGCGGACCGGGCCGCGCCGCCGCCGCTGCCAGGCGCAACGTCAGGCCGAAGCGCCCCTCATAGACGATGTCGGCCTGGGTCTGGCGCTTGGCGGGATCGACGTTGGTCGCGTGGCGCAGCGCGCATTGAAGCACCCGCTCGGGCCGCGCGGGCACGTCCCCGGCCGCCGCGACGGCATCGCGCGCGTCGGCGGCCTTGGCAGGCCCCGCGCCCAGCGCGAGCGAGAGGAGGAGGGCGGCCCGGCAAATCATCGAAAAATCCCGCTGGCGTCGAAAGCGGGCGCCCAGGACGGGCGCGCCGCTTGGCGATCGAGTCCTAGGGCGACGAGATTACAGGATGAAGTCGGCGACGCTGATCCCGGCCGCCTTGTTGAGCTGGATCTCGAAATCGACCCCACCATTATGGTCGACATCGACACCCACGATGACCGCCTTGCCGCCCTTCTCGGTCGTGAAGGACAGGTCGGAGGCGGTCAGCTTCAGCCCCTTGAGGCTGATCTTGTCGACCCCGACCGCGAAGTCGGTGACGATGTCGCGCGCGCCCTTGCCGATCTCCGAATCGCCGAGCCGGAAGGCGAAGATGTCGGCGCCCTCGCCCCCCGTCAGCTTGTCGACGCCGGCGCCACCATAGAGGATGTCGCTGCCCACGCCGCCGTTCAGGCTGTCATCGTCATCGCCGCCATAGAGCTGGTCATCGCCCTTGCCGCCGATGAGCTTGTCGAAGCCGGCCTCGCCATAGAGCCGGTCGTCCTGATTGCCGCCGTTGAGCTTGTCGTCGCCATTGCCGGCGCGCAGCACGTCGTTGCCGGCGCCGCCGTTCATCGTATCGTCGTCATCGCCGCCCGACAGGAAGTCGTCGTCATTGCCGCCCGACAGCCTGTCATAGCCAAAGCCACCGTTCAGCCGGTCGATGCCCGGCCCGCCCAGCAGGCGGTCGTCGCCATTGCCGCCCGACAGCCTGTCGTCGCCGTCGCCGCCCAGCAGCTTGTCGTCGTCGGCGCCGCCGTTCAGCACGTCGTCGCCGCGCTGGCCGTCGATGGTATCGAAGCCGCCGGCGCTGTTGATCGTGTCGTTGCCGTCGCCGCCTTTGATGACGTCGTCGCCCGTCCGGCCATTGATGGTGTCGTCATCCGCCGTGCCGTTGAGCAGATCGTCCCCGATGGTGCCAACAATATCCGCCATGTCATTGATCCCTTATGACCCTGTCCGACCTTTGAGTTGGCCGGTAATGGCTGATGCCCTGTTAATCAACGGCGCGGCATTGACAGTGATATGTCATTTCGATGACATTTTTCGCTCAGACGGATGTCAGCCGGCGCGCGCGCGCCATCGGCGCCATCCCGCGCGGGCCATCGCGGCGTGGCGAACGGAAGCGGGCACCGCGCCGAACCGCAGCGCCAGCGCCGCGCCGCTCGTCAGTCCCCAGCTCAGTCCGGGATCGGGCGAGGCGGCGGTGACGGCGGCCGGGACGAGCATCACCAGCACCGTCCACGACGCCGCCACGCCCATGCGCTGCTCGATCGGCGGCGGCGCGTGATAGGTCGATCGGCGCAGCGGCTTGACCACCGCCAGCAGATGCGCGACGAACGCCGTCGTGCCGATCACCCCCACCGACCCGATGATCGCGGTGACAAGGCTGGAGGAGCGGAAACTGCCCACGCCGATGCCGAGCCCGCCGCTCGCCCAGAAAGCCGCCAATCCCTGTTTCGCCCACATCAGCCGCTGCTGGCCCGAGAGGCTCTCGCCCTTTTCGAACAGCAGGCGGGAGGCCATGCTCGCGACCGCGTTCCACGCCTCGGGATGGCGCAGCACGAGCAGCAGCGCCAGCACCGCGCCCAGGCCCGCCATGGCTCCCAGCGCCAGCAGCTTGCCCGACCGCACGCCGCCCGGCATGATGAACAGGCGCAGCCCGCCGATCATCGCATAGCCCGCAAGCCCGACATAGGCGGTACTCGACGTCGAGAGCAGCAGCGCCGATCCCAGCGCGATGCTGGCGGCGCGGGTCCAGCGCGGGTCGACATCGCGCAGCCACAACTCCGTCGCCAGCACGAAATAGCCAAAGCCGTAAAGCGCGTAGCCCGACGGTTCGGGCGCGATGCCGTTCATGCGGACGAGCCCCTGCACCGTCTGGTCGAGCTGCGCGTAGAAGCCGTTGCGAAAGAACTTCAGGATCGCCTCGAGCGGCGTCCCCGCGAGGACGACGCTGGCGAAGCCGAAGCCGGCGTGAAGCAGCGCCACCACCGAGACGGCGCGCGCCCAGAGCCGTGGCGCGCCGGGCTGGCGCAGCGCCACGAACGAACACAGCGCGCCGAACGCCGTCAGCAGCAGATAGACCGAGACGGTCACATTCTGCGCGGAAAAGGCGAGCGGATAGGTGACGAAGAGATTGTCCCCCGCGATCGGCCGCAACGGCGTCACCGCGATCGTGCCCGCGAAGATGCGCGGCAGGACATAGGCGGTAAGCGCGCCATAGAGCGCGAAGAAGCCGAGCCATATCGTCGCGCGGATCGCCTGGCCGACGACCCGCGCGGTGCCGGTGCCGGGCAGCAGGCAGCGCAGGATCAGGAAGGGCATCGCCGTCGCCGCCGGCGGCACCGTGGAACCGTTGAGCCCGGACGGCGCCAGCGCCGCCGCGCCGCTCATCAGCGAACAGATCATGACGAAGATCAGCATGGCGACGATGCTGCCGCGCAGCAACAGCCAGCTCCCGGTCACGATGACCAGCACGCCGAACAGGGTGACGCTCACCCCGCCGGCCTCCCCGCGTCGGCGCCGCAGTCGAGCCGCGCGCCCGCGTTCAGCGAGAGCCGCAGCCGATAGCGCACCGCCACGGTCCGCGCCGCGCCCTCCGCGCGGAAGGCGATGTCCAGCGGCGCGCCGGCGTCGAGATCGACCCGCTGGTCGATGACCCCGGCGGGTCCGATCCGCCCCTGCGCCACCATGGCGCCGCCGGCGCTGATCGTGAAGGCGGCCGGTCCCGCCTCCTGCCCGGCGGCAAGGCAGGCCGACACATGCACCCGCAGCGGGCGCGGCGCGACATAGCGCAGCCCGATGGCGGACACGCCAGGCGGAATGACGACGAGGCGCGGGTTGATCGCCGCCGTCTTCCCGTCCGCCGTGCCGACGCGGGTGGCGAAACGGCCGTCCACCGGCCGCAGCGGCACCGTCGCGCCGCCGCCGCGCCGCAGCCAGTAGAGCCAGGGCGCGCGGCCATAATCATAGAGGCTGTCCGCCAGCACCTCGGCCGGTCCGGGGAGCAGCCGCCCGCTCCCCTCGGCGATGACCGGGCGGTCGGTGACCCGGTCGGGCGCGGGGATCGCCCGGCCCTGCGCGTCGCGGAAGGTGAGCGCCCCCTCGTGGCGCAGCGCGCGCGGCGCGCCCCAGATCACCTGCCGATCGCCGCCCAGGCGATAGAGATACAGCCCCCCTTCGCCCGGACCCTCGCGCACCGCGGGGCCGCGCGGCAGTACCGAGCGAACCAGATAGGTAAAAGCACGCGCCACCGGCTTCGCCTCGCCATCGGCGCGGTAGAGGCCGAAGCGGGGAAACTGCGGATCGTCGACCAGCTGGAACCAATAGGCGTGGGCGACACCGGCGGCGCTGAGCTGCATCGCCATCTGGACGAGATAGTCGGCGCCGGCCGCCTCGTCCGGCTTGTCCCAGCCGAATTCGGTCGCCCACAGACCCGGCGCGCGGGGGCCGAGGCTCGCCCGCAGATGCGCCAGCTCCCAGTCGAGACCCGCCGCGTCGTGGCGATAGGGATGGATGGCGATCGCGTCGGCCGCATCAAGGTCGCCGCCGCGCGCGAGGCGGACCAGAAAGCCCGTCGCCACCACATTGGTCGATCCGCCGAGAACGACGAGATCGGGATGCGCGCGCTTGACGACGTCGCGCACCGCCGTGAGCAGCGGCCCGTGCTGCGCGGCGCGGTCGATCGGCCGGATCGCCGGACGACGCTCCACCCCGTTGATTTCGTTGCCGATCTCCACGGCAACCAGGCAGCGGCCGAGATGGCTCGCCAGCGCCTCGACATAGCGGGCGAACGCCGCCCGGCCCGCCGGGGTCGCGCCGGCATCCGGCCCGCCATAGCCGGGATGGCGCGGCAGCAGCGAGAGCATCACGTCATGCCCCTCGCGGCACAGCCGGTCGACGGGGCCGATGGTGGCAGGGGTGAATTGGTAGCGGCCGGGGACCGACTCGATCGCGCGCCAACTCACCGCCTCGCGCACCGGCACGGCGGGCAGCGCGGCGAGGAGGCGCCATTGGCGCGCCGGCCAGCCCTGGCCAAAGCGGGTCGCGACACCCAGCCGGAGCGGCGCGGGCGTGGCGGCGGTCGCGGGGGCTTGCGCGCCGGGGTCCGTCGCCGCCGCCGGCCCCGCCAGCATCAGCCATGACAGAAGGGCCGGCGCGATCCTCAACCGTCGAGCGCGCCCCTCACGGCGGCCATCAGCCCGGCGTCGAACCGCTCCGGCGCGAAACGGGCGGCGTTGGCCACGGCGGCGAAGGGATCGAAATGGGGCAGCCAGCGCTCGAACCGCTCCACCGCCTCGATCAGCGCCTCGGGCGTCTGCTCGTCGAAGAAGATGCCGGTCTCGTCGGGGATGACCGAGTCGACCGCCCCGCCCTTGCCAAAGGCGATGACCGGGCGGCCGCTGGCGTTGGCCTCGACGGGGACGATGCCGAAATCCTCCTCGGGCGTGAACACCAGCGCCTTGCACGTGGCGTAGACATAGCGCAGCTCGGCGAAACTCAGCCGCCGGCGGAACGAGATGTTGGGGCCGGCCATCGCCTCCAGCTCGCCGAACATCGGCCCGTCGCCGACGACGAGCAGCGGCAGGCCGAGCTTGTTGAACGCCTCGATCGCCAGTTGCGGCCGCTTGTAGGGGCGGAGCTGGCTGACCCAGAGATAATGGTTGGAAATGTCCTCGCTCGGCGCGAACCTGTCGACCTGTACCGGCGGATGGACCACGGTGGCGTCGCGGTTCCAGGCCCGCCTGATGCGGGCACGGATGAAGGAGGAATTGGCGACATAGCTGTCGACGCGCGCCGCCGAACTCACGTCCCACTGCCGCAGCCCGTGGAAGATCGCTGGCATCACCATGCGCGAGACACGGCCGGCGGTCTCCATATATTCGTGATAATGATCCCAGATGTAGCGCATCGGTGAATGGCAGTAGCAGACATGCGCCGCGCTCGGCGCCGCGATCACGCCCTTGGCCGGACCCGATTCGCTGGAGATGACGAGGTCGTAGCCGCGCAGGTCGAGCCCCTCGAGCGCCATCGGCATGAAGGGGAGATAGCGCTGGTAATGGCGGCGGGCGCCGGGGAGCCTCTGGATGAAGCTCGTGCGGACCGTGCGCTCGCGAATCGCCCGCGACACCGAATCGGGATCATAGACATGGGTGAAGATGTCGGCCTGCGGAAAGAGCGTCAGCAGCCGCTCGAGCACGCGTTCCCCGCCGCGCATCCCAACCAGCCAGTAATGGATGATCGCCACCTTCTTGCGCGACAAATCGCTGCGCCGCGGCAGCGGCAGCGCGGTCGGTGCGGCGTCATGACTGGTAGGCCGGATAAGCTTTGTGGAATACATCCGAGTCTCCTCCACCGAACCGGACGCGCTTGCGCATGTCCACGCCATTCAACATCGCGCCAACATCTTGAATTGTCTGGAGGGGAAGCTTCTTGATCGCCGCCCGTACAGTGCCACTGCTCGTGCGCCGCCAACGTGTCACCATGATGACATTATCCGCCAGCGTCACAAGTTCGCGCGTTTCGGCGATCGGGAGGATCGGCGGGCAGTCGAGCACCACGAGGTCGAAATTATCCCGCAGCGCGGCAAGAAGCTCGGCGAAGCGGCCGTCCTGCATCAGCCGCTCGCCCTTGCCGAAGGCGCTGGTGATCGGGAGCAGCGAGACGCCGTCGAGGATCGGCACCGCCGCCTGCCCCAGCGGCAGACCGCCGGCGAGGAACTCGCGCAGCCCCGGCTTGCCGCTTCCCGGCCCGAACGTCCGGCTGAGCGAGGGCTGCACCACGTCGCAATCGATGACGATGGTGCGCTTGCCGGCCAGCCGCGACACCTGCGCCAGCGCCAGCGCCACCGTGGTCTTGCCCTCGCCCGGCAGCGCGGAGGTGACGGCGAGCACCTGGCACTTGCCCTCATGCGCCTGGCGCGCGGCGGTCAGCAGGCCGCGCACCGCCTCGGCGAACGGGCCGCCCGGATGGGACCGGATCGTGTCGTGCGGCGTCGGCGCGTGCGGCTTGACCGATTGCGAGAGCGGCAGCGATCCGAGATAGGGCAGGCTCAGCTTGCGCTCGACATCGTCGCCCGTGGTGAGGCCGTTGAACCCGCTTTCCGCGACGATCGCCGCCCCGCCGCCCAGCATGAGCCCGACGAGAACCCCCAACACCAGGTTGAGCAGCCGGTTGGGCGTGCTCGGCCGGGCGGGGACGAGCGCGGGCGACAGGATCTCCGAACGCGGCTGCTCCGCGCCGGCGCGCGCGACCGCTTCCTTGTAGCGGGCGAGATAACCGTCATAGATGGTCTGCGACGCCTGTGCCTTGCGCTCCAGATCGTCCATCGCGATGAGCGCGGCGTTGTTGGCCGAGAGGGTGCCGTTGGCACGGCCGAGGCTGGCGGTGAGCGAGCCGAGCTTCTCCTGCGCGGCATAGGATTCGGCGGCAAGGCCCGACAGCGCGCGGCGTTCCTCCGCCCCGATCTGCGCGTCGATGTCGGCGAGCTGATCGCGCGCCGCCACCACATCGGGATAGTTGTCGCGGTAGCGCGCGGCGAGATCGGTCAGCCGCGCGCTGATCTGCGCGCGCTGGCTGCGCAGCGCGGTGAGCACGGCGGAGGTCGAGCTGTCGCTCGTCCCCTGTTGCTGCTGCACCTGCGCCGCGGCGAGGCGCGAGGCGGCCTGCGACGCCTCGGCGCGGGCGGCGGCGACCTGCTGATTGTAGGTGGAGATTTCCTGCTCGGTAAGCGCGGTGGCCGACTTGCTCTGCAGGTTGTTGGCGATGCGGTAGCGCTGGAGCGCGCCGAAATCGCGCTGCGCCTGCTGGCGGAGCTGTTCGAGCCGGCTCTGCAGGACGGTGATGGCGGTGGTGTTGTCGGTCGCCTGCGCGGCGGTGCGCGCCACCGTGTACGCGCGGGCGAGCGCGTTGGCGACCCGCGCGGACCGCTCCGCCGACGGATCGGTATAGGTGATGCGCAGCGCATAGGCGTTGCCGATCCGCTTGACGTCGAGGTCGTCGAGCAGCGTCGTGATCGCCGCGTCGCGCGGCGTGAGGCCTTCGCTCGGCTTGAGCCGGGCGACGAAGGCGGCGTCCCTGGCGAGCCCGAGCCGGTCGAACACCCGCCCCATGAGATCGCGCGAGGTGAGGAAGGCGATCTCGGTCTCGACATCCTCGGCGCGGGCGGGCTGGTCGCTCTGCGTCGTGTCGTCGGGGGTGATCGGCTCGGCGCGGGGATGAAGCACCACATCGGCGGTCGCGGTATATTGTTCGGGAAGGAGGATGTTGGCGAGCACCGCGACCTGCACGCACAGCGCCAGCACCGCGACGAACAGCAGCAGCCGCCGGCGCAGGATACCGGTGAGAACCGAAAGGTCGAGCCGGTCCTCCGCCGCCTGGCTCGCGAAATCGGTCGCGCGCCGGCCAAAGGGCCGGCCGAAGGGGGATCGCCGCTCCGCGCCGGTGCCGCCGCCGGCCATGCTCACGTCGCTCATGCTACAACCACCCCGTCACCGAAAAGCCAGCGGTCATGCCGCTATAGACGCCGACCTTGCGCGGGTCGGTGGACCAGCGCCGCTTGTACCTGACATAGGCGTGCGCCGCGATCCGCGGCCCCAGCGTATAGTCCCCCGCCAGCGTCACCCCGACCGCGTCGGTCCGCACGCCGATCTCGCGATAGCGGTCGCGCTCATAGCCCGTCACCAGCTTGAGGCGCAGCTTGCGCAGCATGTCGTAATAGGTGGTGATGGTGCCGGTGCGGACGAGAATGCCCGCCACGTCGCGCAGATTGCTGTTGCGGAAATCCTGCGTCGATTCGAACCGCATACTGACGAGCCTGCGCGGATACCAGTCGAGCGTGGCGTCCCACGTCGGCCCGTCATAATCCTTGTAGCGGCGGTTCTCATAGTCGCGCCTGCGCCAGCCCGCCGCCAGACGCGCCGAGAACAGGCCGATGTCGCGCAGGTCGACGCCGACAAGCGCGCCATAGTTCAGCGCGTCCCGCCGCCGTCCCTCGAGCGGGAAGATCGACGTGGTCGAGCTGAGGTCGGCGGCGACGAAGGGCGAGACGCGCCGATCGACGCGATAGCCGATCCGCCCCGCCCCGCTGCCGATGCGCACGTCGCGGAACGACTGGTCCACGACCGCCCCGTCGGCGTCGCGCAGATCCTCGTAGTGGCGTTCGGACAGGCTCCAGCGCCCGTCGAGGGCAAAGCGGCCCAACTGCGCCTTGCCGGCGGTGTGCACGTCCCAGACGCGCGTCAGCACCGGCCCCGCGCCGCCATTGGTCGCACCGCCCGAGCCCCGCTCCTCCGCGACGCGGCTATAGGCCAGCCCGCCGGTGGCCTCTCCGTCCCTGGGCAGGTCCAGCCGGCCGTCGATGCCGAGATCATAGGTGTCGGTATCCTGCCGGCGTTCGGTGACATAATGGCGCAGCGTCGCATCGGCCCTGAACGCGACGGCGTGTCGCCGCCAGTTCGATCGCAGCGCCGCGCTGGGCTCGAAGGCGAAGGACATGTCGTAAAGCTTGTCGACGCGGCTGTTCAAGATGTTGCTCTCATAGCGCGCCTCCGTCGTGGCGTTGATGTCGGCGAGCCACGCGCCAAGCCGGATCGGCTTTGGCGTCAGCCCCGGCTCGGCGCGCGCACCCGCCACGTCGGCGCGGAACAGGGGTCCGGTGCCGCCAATGGCGCTCTGGGCCGAGGCGAGGCCGGGGAGCGCCGTCGTCAGCAGCAGTCCGGCAAGAGCCTCGCGTCCGCACATCGCCACTGGTCTTGCCCCGCCTCGCCCGATCCCGCCGCCGCACCCTTCGCCCTGGCCTCATGCGAGGACGGATTTCGCCGCCACGAACCCGTGCCTGCGTCCGCCATGGCAAATGGCCGCGGCGGCACCCGCGCCGCCCCGGTTCCGACCCGGAGCGCCTTCTTGGTGCGATCTGTGACATGCTTGTGACAGCGCAACGCAAAGCTTGTGAAATCCGCCTTCGTCCGGGATGGCCGCAACGGGCCTTGACCGTGTCGTACCGCTAATACAGTGTGCCGCCGCGATGGCCGACCTCCCCCCGTCCCCGAACGACGCGACGCCGCTCACCGGGATGGAGGCCGAGCCCGCCCCGCCGCCATCCGCCTTTCTACCCCGCCCCCGCTGGCGCCGGATCGGCCGCGTCGCCGCCTGGGTGATCGCGGTGGGGCTGGCGCTGGTCATGGCCGCGATTGCCTGGCTGGCGGTGACGGCGCCGCTGTCGCGATCGCTGAAGCCGATCGCGCCGCCCAGCCTCACCCTGCTCAGCGCCGACGGGCAGTTCATCGCCCGCAAGGGTGCGATCATCGACAGCCCGGTCGTCGTCGCGAGGCTACCCGCGCATGTGCCGCGCGCGTTCATCGCGATCGAGGACCGGCGCTTCTACAGCCACTGGGGTGTCGATCCCTGGGGCATCGCCCGCGCGATGTGGCGCAATGTGCGCGCGGGCGGATTGCGCGAGGGCGGGAGCACGATCACGCAGCAGCTCGCCAAGGGCTCCTTCCTCACCGCCGACCGCACCGCCGGGCGCAAGCTGCGCGAAATGCTCATCGCGCTGTGGCTCGAGGCCTGGCTGACCAAGGACCAGATCCTCGAGCGCTATCTCTCCAGTGTCTATTTTGGCGACAATGTCTATGGCCTGCGCGCGGCGTCGCTCCACTATTTCAGCCGTCCACCCGAACGGTTGACGGTGGCGCAGGCGGCGATGCTGGCGGGCCTCGTCAAGGCGCCCTCGCGCCTCGCCCCCACGCTCAACCTCAGGGGCGCGCGCGAACGGGCGGCGCTGGTGACGCAGGCGATGGTCGAGGCGGGTTTCCTGACGCCGACCGCGCGCGCGCGGCTGGCGCCCGCCAGGCTCAACGTCCGCAAGCTCGAACAATCGACCACCGGCACCTATTTCAGCGACTGGGTGCTGCCCCAGGCGCGCGACCAGGCGGGGGAGATCTACAGCCAGCAGAGCGTCACCACCACGCTCGACAGCGCGATCCAGCGCATGACGGTCGACGCGGTGCGCCGCGCCCCGCTCGGCAAGGCGCAGGTCGCCGTCGTGGTGATGCGCCCCGACGGCGCGGTCGTCGCGATGATCGGCGGCAAGAACTACAGGACGAGCGCCTTCAACCGCGCGGCGCAGGCGCGGCGGCAGCCGGGATCGACCTTCAAGCTGTTCGTCTATCTCGCCGCGCTGCGGGCCGGCATGACGCCCGACGACATGGTCGACGACACGCCCATCACCACCGGCACCTATCGCCCCGCCAACCACAATGGCCGCTATCGCGGGCGGATCACGCTGCGCCAGGCGTTCGCGGTGTCGAGCAATGTCGCGGCGGTGCGGCTCGCGCAGCAGGTGGGCGTGCGCAACGTCATCCGCGCCGCGCGCGACCTTGGCGTCACCGCGCCGCTGACCGAGGATCTGAGCCTCGCGCTCGGCACCTCGGGCATTTCCCTCGTCGAGCTGGCGCAGGCCTATGCCGCGATCGCCGCGGGCGCCTATCCGGTCAGGGCGCACGGCCTCCCGCCCGAGGACCGGAGCTGGCTCGCCGCGCTCATCGACCGGCAGCGCACGTTCGGCGCGGCGGAGCTGGAGGAGATGCGCGACCTGCTCGCCGCCGCCGCCAACCGGGGCACCGGCCGCGCCGCCTCGCTGCGCACGCGCACCTTCGGCAAGACGGGGACGACGCAGGACAATCGCGACGCGATCTTCGTGGGCTATGCCGGCGGGCTGGTGACGGCGGTGTGGGTCGGCAATGACGACAATTCGCCGCTCCCCGGCTTCGCGGGCGGCGGTGTGCCCGCGCATATCTGGCGCGACATCATGCGCCAGGCGGTCGAGCATGGCAGCCTGCGGGACGACGAGGGCGATGACGTGCCCGCCAACGCGCTCGACGAGGCCGCCAATGCCATCGCCAATGTCTCGGTCCAGACCGAACTGGGCAACGCGACGCTGAGCATCGACGGCGACGGCTTGAGGCTGCGGGGCGGTCCGCTCGACATCGACATCCCGCTCACCGGACGCGATTCGTCCGCGCCGGCACCGCCGCCGGCCGCGCCGCCAGCCCCCGCGCCCCCGCCACCGGCCGATCGCTGAGCGGGAGCGGGGGGCACGACGACGATGGCGCCGGAGCCCCCCGGCGTTCAGCGCGCCCAGCCCGGCGCCTCGGGCTCGAGCGTGTCGAGGAAGGCGGCGGCGCTGGCGCGATAGGCCCGTTGCTGCTCTTCTGCCATCCGGTCCCACCCCGCGTAGATCGTCCGCATCCGCGCATTGTCGCGCAGCCGCCGCTCGTGGCGGGCGATGAAGTCCCAGTAGAGCGCGTTGAACGGGCAGGCGTCCGGCCCGGTCTTCTGTTTGACGTCATAGCGGCAGCGCCGGCAATAGTCGGACATGCGGTGGATATAGGCGCCGCCGCTCACATAGGGCTTGGAGCCGGTCATCCCCGCGTCGGCATATTGGCTCATCCCCACGACATTGGGCAGCTCGACCCACTCATAGGCGTCGAAATAGACGACGAGGAACCAGTCGGAGACCGCCTGCGGCCGCACCCCGGCGAGCAGCGCGAAATTGCCGAGCACCATCAGCCGCTGGATATGGTGGGCATAGGCATGGGTCTTCGTCTGGCCCACGCTCTCGCGCAGGCAGCGCATGTCGGTCTCGCCGGTCCAGTAGAATTCGGGCAGCGGCCGCTCGTGGCCCAGCGCGTTGCGCTGCGCGAAGTGCGGCATGTCCCACCAGTAGAGGCCGCGCATATATTCGCGCCAGCCGATGATCTGGCGGATGAAGCCCTCGACCGAGTTGAGCGGCGCCGCGCCGCGATCATGGGCCGCCTCGGCCGCGCGGCAGACCTCGAGCGGATCGAGCAGCCCCAGATTGATGCAGGGCGAGAGCAGGCTGTGGCAGAGCGCCGGCTCCCCCGTCACCATCGCGTCCTGGAAGCGGCCGAAATCGGGGAGGCCATGCGCGATGAAATCGTCGAGCGCGACGAGTGCCTGCGCGCGTGTCACCGGCAGGGTGAAGGGTTCCAGATCACCGAAATGATCGGCGAAGCGCCCGGCGACCAGCGCCAGCACCTCCTGCGTTATGGCATCGGGGGCGAAGGCCGGCGGCCGGCGGAAGCGCTGCCCCCTGGGCGGGGTGTCGCGATTGTCCCTGTCATAGTTCCAGGCGCCGCCGACCGGCTCGCCCTCCGCCGTCATCAGCAGCCCCGTCCGCCGCCGCATGTCGCGGTAGAAAAACTCCATGCGCAGTTCACGCCGGCCCTGAGCCCAGGCATGGAAGTCATTGATCGGACACAGGAACCGATCATCCTCGAAAATCTCGACGGGAACGCCGGTCCGGTCCGCCCAGTCGTCCTGCATCCGCCGCACGCGATACTCGGCGCCGGCGGTGGCGCGGATCGCGTCGACTCCGAGCCGCTCGACGGCGCGCGCCACCTCGCCGGTGAAGCTGTGGCTGTTCGCCGGATCGTCGAGCGCCACATAGTCGACCGTCCAGCCGCCCGCGCGCAGCTCTGCCGCGAAGTGGCGCATGGCGGCGAAGACGAGCGCGATCTTCTTCTTGTGGTGCCGGACGTAGCGCGTCTCCTCGCCCACCTCCATCATCAGCACCACCGCCCGCGCCGGATCGACATCGCGCAGGCTCGCCAGCGTCAAGGAGAGCTGATCGCCGAGCACGGGCAGCAGGATGCGCGTCATGTCAACTCCCCGCGAAGCGTCCGGCGAACCGCCGCCCCGCGCCCGCCGGGCGGCGCCGGGGCCGGCGGCGCCCTCGGCGCCTCGGGCCAAGCGGGCGCCGCCGGCCGAACCCTAGCCCTCGATCCGCGAGAAATCGGCGACCTTGTGCACCGCGTCGCGGATGCGGGCGAGGAGGCCAAGCCGCGCGGCGCGCCTGGCGGGATCGGGATCGTTCACCGTCACCGCGTCGAAAAAGGCGTCGATCGGGGCGCGCAGCGTCGCGAGCGCGGCCATCGCCCCCTCGAAATCCTCCGCCGCCACCGCCGCCCCGGCGCGCGGCGCGGCGGCGTCGAGCGCGGCGATCAGCGCGGCTTCGGCCGGCTCGGGATCGTAGCCGAGCGCGACAAGCGCCTCGTGCCCGGCGAGCGCATCGGCGACGACTGGATCATCGACCAGCACCAGCGGGTCTTCCTCCCCGGTCTGCGGAATGCCCTGCGCGCCGGAGGTGCCGGCGGGGGGGGTGGGAGCATCGCCCCACCCCTCCTTCCTGAGGATATTCGCCGCCCGCTTGTACCCGGCGAGGAGGTTGGCGCCGTCCTCGGTCCCGACGAACGCCTGCAACGCCTTCACCCGCGCGAGCAGCCGCACGAGATCGTCCTCCCCGCCGAGCGCGAACACCGCGTCGATGAGGTCGTGGCGGACGCCGGCTTCGCGCTGCTGGACTTTGAGGCGGTCGGCGAAAAATGCGATGACTTGCGAAAACACATTACCCAGTTTGGCAGAGCGACTGGCTTGAGCTTCTTCCGCAGCCATCGGAAAAAACGCCCCGCTCTTCTCATCGCGCTTCAAGTACGTCTTTCGCAAACTTCCGACGAGCACACATGCCGATGCCAAATCGCGAATCTTCAATCGCAGGCTTTGCGCGACTAAAAGTGCAATAACCGCCAAAGCGGAGCGACGAAGCGCAAACTGGTCAGATGACCCGCTAGGTATCATTCCTTCGCCAAAAAACTGGATGATGCTATCCAGCTTATCCGCCAACGCCACCGCAACCGTCACCGGCGCGGTGGGCACTTCGTCGCCCTGCCCGACCGGCTTGTAATGATCGCGGATCGCGTCCGCGACTTCGTCGGGCAGCCCCTCCGCCCGCGCGTAATAGCCGCCCATGACGCCCTGCAGCTCGGGGAACTCGCCGACCATGTCGGTGACGAGGTCGGCCTTGGCGAGGCGGGCGGCCTGTTCGGCGAGGTCCGGGTCGGCACCCCTGACGACCCCCTCTTCCACCAGCCAGCGCGCGAGCTTCGCCACGCGGTCGACCTTGTCGGCCACCGTCCCGAGCTTTTCGTGGAAGGTGATCCGCGCGAGCTTTTCGGCGTGGACGGCGAGCGGCGTCTTGCGGTCCTGGTCCCAGAAGAAGCGGGCGTCGGAGAGGCGGGCGGCGAGCACCTTGCCGTTGCCCGCGACGATCGCCGCGCCGCCATCACGCGCCTCGACATTGGCGACGCAGATGAAGGCGTTGGCGAGCCGGCCTTGGGCATCCCTCAGCACGAAATATTTCTGGTTCACCCGCAGCGTGAGCTGGATCACCTCCGGCGGAACCTCGAGAAAGGCGGGATCGAAGCGGCCGAGCAGCGGCACGGGCCATTCGGTGAGGCCGGCATTCTCGTCCACCAGGCCGGGGTCGGGCACCACAACGAGCCCGGCCGCTTCGGCCGCCTGCATGGCGCCCGCGACGATCCGCTGCCGCCGCTCCTCCTGATCGACGATCACCTTGGCGTCGCGCAGCGCGCGCTCATAGGACGCCGCGTCGGCGATCGTCACCGGGCCTGAGGCGTGGAAGCGGTGGCCGGCGGTCTCGCGCCCGCTGCCTAGGCCGTCTATCGCGACCGGCACGACCTCGCTGCCGAGCAGGGCGACGATGCCCTGGAGCGGCCGCACCCAGCGCAGGCTCTCGGTCGAGCGGCTCGCCGCGCCCCAGCGCATCGACTTGGGCCAGGGAAAGGCGCGGATGATCGCCGGGATCGCCTCGGCCAGCACATCGGCGGTGGCGCGGCCGGGGCGCTCGACCGTGGCGAACCAGACGCCGTCGCGATCCTCGAGCTGGTCGCGCGTGAGGCCGGTCTTGCGCAGGAAGCCGTCGACCGCCTGGTCGGGCGCCGAGGTGCGCGGGCCTTTGAACTCCTCGGCGATCGCCTGCGTGGCGTGCGGCAGGCCGTAGGCGATCAGCGCGAGGCGGCGCGGGGTCGCGTAAGTCGCGATATCGTCGGCTCTCAGGCCGGCCTTGGCCAGTTCGGCCGCGAACAGCCTTTTCAGATCCTGCCGCGCATTGTCCTGCATCCGCGCGGGGATTTCCTCGCAGAGGAGTTCGAGGAGGAAGTCGGTCACATGACGCTCCTCGAAACGGGGCAAGCGGGCGGAACGCGAACACCGGCCATGGACTCACGCCAAAACGCGAAAGCGCGACGAGAATGAGGATCGGGTCGAGGCGCCAAATCAACGCGGGCCGAAAACATGAACGCGCGGTGCGCACGGTGGCGCCGCATTGCCTTTTGCGCCTTCGCGCCTTCGCGTGAACCGATCTTCACGCCCATCCGTTGCTCTCCATCCACGCCGCGCAGCTGCCCTTGGCGAGATCGCGGACGCGGGCGATGTAGTTGGCGCGTTCCTGCACGCTGATGACGCCGCGCGCCTGGAGCAGGTTGAAGAGGTGGCTCGCCTCGATCGCCTGGTCATAGGCGGCGAGCGGCACCCCCGCGTCGATCGCGCGCGCGCATTCGGCCTCCGCCGCCTCGAACCCCTCGAGCAGCGCGCCGGTGTCGGCGACCTCGAAGTTCCACTTGGAGAATTGCCGCTCGCTGGCGAGGAACACGTCGCCATAGGTCACCGCCGGCCGGTCGCCCACCGCGTCGTTGAAGACGAGGTCGTAGACGCTGTCGACGCCCTGGATGTACATCGCCAGCCGCTCGAGCCCGTAGGTGAGTTCGCCCGCCACCGGCTTGCAATCGAACCCGCCCATCTGCTGAAAATAGGTGAACTGCGTCACTTCCATCCCGTCGCACCACACTTCCCAGCCGAGACCCCAGGCGCCGAGCGTCGGGCTTTCCCAGTCGTCCTCGACGAAGCGGATGTCGTGAAGCAGCGGATCGATGCCGATCGCCGCGAGGCTGCCGAGATAGAGCTGCTGCAGGTCCGGCGGCGACGGCTTCATGATCACCTGATACTGGTAATAATGCTGGAGCCGGTTGGGGTTCTCGCCATAGCGGCCGTCGGTCGGGCGGCGGCTCGGCTGGACATAGGCGGCGTTCCACGGATCGGGGCCGAGGCTGCGCAGCGTCGTCGCGGGGTGGAAGGTGCCCGCGCCCACGCGCATGTCATAGGGCTGGAGGATGACACAGCCCCGCGCGCTCCAATAGTCGTGGAGCGTCAGGATGAGGCGCTGGAAGCTGAGCGGCTGGCCCTCTGGCACGGACATCTCGCATCGATGGGACGGTTGCCGGCGCGCTTTGGAGCAGGACGCGGGCAGGGTCAAGGCGGGGCGCCCCTTGCGCGGCGCGGAGCGAGCGCCGATGTGGGGCGCGGATAGCGGGAGCAGGACCAAGATGAAGGACGCGGTGGAAGCCTCCAAAAAAGACCGCGCTCCCGCGCAGGCGGGAGTCCATGGCTGGGCGGCCCGGCTGCGGCTGGCGTTCAAGGGCGCGATGGCGGCGCTGCTGGCGATCGCCGCGCCCGCTGTGGCCCGCGCGCCCGACCAGCCCGCCGACGCCGCCGTCCCGCAGACTCGCGCCGCCCGCCCCGCGCTCTGGATGGTGCGCGACGAGGACACGACCGTCTACCTGTTCGGCACCATTCATGTGCTGAAGCCTGGCATCGACTGGCAGAGCGCGCCGGTGCGCGCGGCCTTCGCCAAGGCGGACACGCTCGCGCTGGAGATCGCCGGGGACGATCCCGACGCCACCGCCGCGCTGACGCTGCGCATGGGCATCGACGCCGACGGGCCGCCGCTCAGCGACAAGCTCGATGCCGCAGCTCGTGCCCGTTACCAGGCCACGGCGGAGAAGCTCGGCCTGCCCTGGCAGCGGCTCGAATCGTTCAAGCCCTGGCTGGTCGGCATCACCCTCGCCGTCGCGCCGCTGCAGAAGCTCGGCTATGACCGCGCCAGCGGCGTCGAACAGGTGCTGACCGGCCAGGCCAAGGCCGCGGGCAAGGCCGTCATCGGGCTCGAGACCACCGAGCAGCAACTGGGCTATTTCGACACGCTGCCCGAACCGCAGCAGATCGCCTTCCTCAACAGCACGGTGAGCGAGCTGCCCGATGCCGATGCGCAGTTCGCGGCGCTGATCGACGCCTGGTCGCAGGGCAGGCCCGAGCGTCTCGCCGAGGAGATGAACGAGTCGCTCGAAGCCACGCCCGAGCTGGCGCAACGCCTGCTCTTCGACCGCAACGCGCGCTGGGCGCAGTGGATCAAGGCGCGGATGGCGACGCCGGGCACGGTGTTCGTGGCCGTCGGCGCGGGGCACCTGGCGGGGCGGCACAGCGTACAGGACGAACTCGCCGCGCTCGGGATCAAGGCGCGGCGGATCGATCGATAGTTTCCTCATGGTTCGGGGCTCACCCGCTATGTTCGTCATTGCGGGCGCAGCGAAGCAATCCAGGTCGGCGCATGGAACGCTGGATTGCCTCGCTCCGCTCGCAATGACGGGCATAGGTTTCGCTCGAACCGAACGGAGAGGTCGGTGGCTGTGGCTCGCGATCCTCCTCGCCCTCACCCTCGCGGCCTGCCACAGCGAGCCGCGCTACCGCGCCGCCCCCGGCCCCGCGCTGTGGCAGGTCACCGGCCATGGCACGACCGGCTGGCTGTTCGGCACGGTCCACGCCGCCCCGCGCGACGACCCTTGGCTGACCCGCCCGATCGCGCAGGCCGCCGCCCGCGCCGACCGGCTGATCCTGGAAGCAACGGGTCTCGCCGAGGAGCGGGCGAGCGGCGCGGTGTTCGACCGGCTCGGCCGCAGACCCGGCCTGCCGCCGATCGCCGCCCGCCTCGCCCCCGCCGACCGCGCGCTGCTCGCGGACGCGCCCCTGCCCGCGCACGCGCTCGACGGTTATGAAAGCTGGGCCGCCGCGCTGCTCATCGCCGGCGCCGCCCGGCCGGGGCTCGACCTCAGCAGCGAGGCCGGGGGCGAGGCGGTGCTCGAGCGGCTGTTCCGCACGGCCGGCAAGCCGGTCGGCGGACTTGAGACGATCGACCAGCAGCTCGGCCTGTTCGACCGCCTGCCCGAGCCCGTCCAGCGCCGCTTCCTTGTCCAGAGCCTGCGCGAGAGCCGCGAGGCGCCGCGCGCCTATCGCGCGCTGATCGACCCGTGGCTGCGTGGCGACCTCACGGCGCTCGAAAAGGCGTTCGGCCGCCAGACCGCGACCGACCCGGCGCTCGCCGCCCTCCTGATCGGCGACCGCAACCGCCGCTGGGCGGGGCGGATCGACGCGCTGCTCCGCTCGGGCAAGGCACGGCCCTTCATCGCCGTGGGCGCGGGCCACATGATCGGCCCCGATGCCCTCCCCCGCCTGCTCGCGGCGCGCGGATACCGGGTGCGGCGGATCGCCTGACGCTTTCCCTTGCCTTTTGGGCGCCGCGCCGCTAAGCGCCGCCGACCCGTCATGGTCATCCCTGGAGGCGTGACGGCGTGATACATCCATCCGCTACCGGAGACTGGCAATGAGCGATCAGCTTACGCTGGCGGCCGTGGCACGCGATCGGGCAGGCAAGGGAGCCTCCCGCGCCCTCCGCCGCGAGGGCCGCGTACCCGCCGTCATTTATGGCAACAACGAAGACCCGCAGATGGTGCATGTCGAGGAGAAGCTGCTCAACAAGCTGCTCGGCACCGGCCATTTCTTCAATTCGGTGGTCATGGTCGAAGTGGACGGCAAGCCCGTTCGCACCCTGCCCAAGGACGTGGCCTTCCACCCCGTCACCGACCGCCCGCTCCACGCCGATTTCCTGCGCGTCGCCGAGCATGCGACCGTGCACGTCAACGTGCCCGTCGTCTTCGCCAATGAGGACGCCTCGCCCGGCCTCAAGCGCGGCGGCGTGCTCAACGTCGTGCGCCACGAACTCGAACTGGTCGTCGACGCCGCGGAGATCCCCGACGAGATCACCGTCGATCTCACCGGCTTCGAGGTAGGCGACTCGATCCACATCAGCCAGGTGACGCTGCCAAGCGGCGCCAAGCCGGCGATCGAGGACCGCGACTTCACCATCGCCACGATCGTCGCCCCCTCCGCGCTCAAGAGCCAGGAAGGCGACAACGAGACCGCTGGCGAGGGCTGAACTTCGGCCCATCATAAACTTGGCCGTGCTCCCGCGAAAGCGGGAGTCCATGGGGCAGGGCTAAGCTCTCCCCATGGTCCCCCGCCTACGCGGGGGAACGGGTGATGATTGGCGGGAGCACGGTGCAATGCAGCTCTGGGTCGGCCTCGGCAATCCCGGTCCCGCTTACGCGCTCCACCGGCACAATGTCGGCTTCATGGCGATCGACGTCATCGCCGACATGCACGGCTTTTCATCGCCCAAGAAGCAGTTCCAGGGCTGGACGCGCGAAGGCCGGCTCGGCGGCGAGAGGCTCGTGCTCCTGAAGCCCGCGACCTTCATGAACGACAGCGGCCGCGCGGTGCGCGCCGCGCTCGACTTCTACAAGCTCGCGATCGGCGATGTCACCGTCTTCCACGACGAGCTCGACCTCGCGCCGATGAAGGTCAAGGTGAAGCGCGGCGGCGGTACCGCCGGGCACAACGGCCTGCGCTCGATCGACGCGCATGTCGGCCCCGATGTCCGCCGCGTGCGGCTGGGCATCGGCCATCCGGGGCACAAGGACAAGGTGACGCCCTACGTCCTCGGCCCCTTCGCCAGGTCCGAGCAGGAAGCGCTCACCGACATGCTGGGCGCCGTGGCGGCCGAAGCGGAGTGGCTGGCGAAGGGCGACGACGCGCGCTTCATGAACGACGTGGCGATGCGGATGGGCGGGGATTGATGCCGTGGCATTGCGGGCGCCGTTCTGCTAGGCCAGAGGCATGAACCAGCCGGTCAAGATCGACCTCGACTTGCGCGAGCGCCTGAGCAGGATCGCTGCGTTGCGCGACGCGCCCGTCCAGGCTGTGTTGGGCGAGGCGATCCAGCAATATGTCGAACGCGAGGAAGCGCGCGAGAGCTTCAAGGCGGAGGCCCGCGCCGCCCGCGCCGCCGACGGACACCATATGACCGCTGACGACGTGGTCGCCCGGTTGCGCGGCTGGGGATCGGAACAAGGTGTGGCGCGGCCCGAGCGCCGCGACTGATCTTTACCGATAACGCGGTTGCCGGTCTGGAGCGTTGCCGCACCTTCCTTGCGGAACGGGATTCGGACGCTGCCAGGTGCGGCGATCGCCGAACGGCTGCTGATGCTTGAGAGCACGCCCGACATCGGGCGGCGTTTCGATCTTGACCCCATGATGCGCGAACTGGTTATCGGCTTCGGCAACGGCGGCTATGTCGCGCTTTACGAGCATGATGCCGCCCGCGACCTCGTCATCGTCCTTGCCGTTCGACAGCAGCGTGAAGCGGGTTACTAGGGCATTTTCCTGTTCCCTCCCGCCCGCGACACGCTAAACCGCGCCCGAACGAGATACAGATACGGAACAATCCATGGGTTTCAAATGCGGCATCGTCGGGCTGCCCAATGTCGGCAAGTCCACCCTGTTCAACGCGCTGACGCAGACGCAGGCGGCGCAGGCGGCCAACTATCCCTTCTGCACGATCGAGCCCAATGTCGGCCAGGTCGCGGTGCCCGATCCCCGGCTCGACAAGCTGGCGGCGATCGCGGGGAGCGCCAGGATCATCCCGACCCAGCTCGCTTTCGTCGACATCGCCGGGCTGGTGCGCGGCGCGTCCAAGGGCGAAGGGCTCGGCAACCAGTTCCTCGCCAATATCCGCGAGGTGGACGCGATCGTCCATGTCCTGCGCTGTTTCGAGGATGACGACATCCAGCATGTCGACAACCGCGTCGATCCGATCGCGGACGCCGAGACGGTCGAAACCGAGCTGATGCTCGCCGATCTCGACAGCCTCGAGAAGCGCGTGCCCAACCTCGCCAAGAAGGCGGCGCAGGGCGACAAGGAAAGCAGGATCGCCGCCTCCGTCCTCGGCCAGGCGCTCGACCTGCTGCGCGAGGGCAAGCCCGCGCGCCTCACCCAGCCGCATGATGCCGAGGAAGCGCGCGTGCTCGCCCAGGCGCAGCTCCTCACCGCCAAGCCCGTCCTCTATGTCTGCAACGTCGAGGAGGAGAGCGCGGCGACCGGCAACGCCCATTCGGCGCGGGTGTTCGAGAAGGCAAAGGCCGACGGCGCGCAGGCGGTGCTCGTCTCCGCCGCGATCGAGGCCGATCTGGTCGGCATGGACGAAGCCGAACGCGCCGAGTTCCTCGAGACGATGGGCCTCCATGAAACCGGCCTCGCCCGCGTCATCCGCGCCGGCTACGACCTCCTCCACCTCATCACCTTCTTCACCGTCGGCCCCAAGGAAGCGCGCGCCTGGACCGTCCATCAGGGCGCCCACGCTCCCGAGGCGGCGGGCGAAATCCACAGCGATTTCCAGAAGGGCTTCATCCGCGCCGAAACGGTCGCCTATGACGACTATGTCACGCTCGGCGGCGAGGCCCGCGCGCGCGAGGCCGGCAAGCTGCGCGCCGAGGGCAAGGCCTATGTCGTGCAGGACGGCGACGTGATGCACTTCCTGCATAGCTGAACGAGCACGGCAGCAAGGCGACCGCTCAGCCCTCGAACCCCGCCACCACGGCGAGCAGCGCGTCGCCGTAAAGCGCCAGTTTGCGCGCGCCGATGCCCGGCACCTCCTCCAGCGCGGCCCGGCTGCCGGGTCTTAGCGCGGCGATCTCGCGCAATGTGCTGTCGTGGCAGATGACATAGGGCGGGACGCCAGCCGCCCTGGCGAGGTCACGGCGGCAGGCCCGCAACGCCTCGAACAGCGGATCGTCGGCGGCGGCCATTGCGGAGAGCGGTCCCCGCCGGCGACGCGGCTCGCGCCTGGGCGGGAGGGCGATGGCGACCTCCGCCTCGCCGCGCAGGATCGGCCGCGCCGCCTCGCCAAGCCTCAGGCCGCCATGATCGGTGGCGTCGAGCGCATCACGCAGCAGCAGCGCGCGCGACACCGGCCGGATCAGCGCGGATTCCTCGCCGCTGACGATGCCGAACACCGAGAGCTGGTCGTGCCCGCGCGCGCGGACCTTCTCGGTGCCGCTGCCGGTGAGCACCGCCTCGACATGGCCGAGGCCGAAGCTCTGGCCGGTGCGGTACACCGCCGACAGCAGCTTGCGGGCGAGTTGCGTGACGTCCATCCGCGCGGGGGGACTGAGGCAGTTGTCGCAATTGCCGCAGCGCTCGGGCGGATGCTCGCCGAAATGGCGGAGCAGGATGGCACGGCGGCACCCGGCCGTCTCGACGAACGCCCCGAGCGCCGAAATGCGCGTGCGCTCGCCCGCCTGGCGCGTCGGCTCGACCTCGCCGATGCGCTGGCGGGCGCGGGCGAAATCCTCGACGCCCCAGAAGAGATGCGCCTCGGCCGGGTCGCCATCGCGGCCCGCGCGGCCGCTTTCCTGGTAATAGGCCTCGATCGACTTGGGGAGGCCAGCATGGGCGACGAGGCGGACATCGGGCTTGTCGATGCCCATGCCGAAAGCGACGGTGGCGACCATCACCATGTCCTCGCTGTCGATGAACGCGGCCTGGTTGGCGCGGCGGACATCGGGATCGAGCCCGGCATGATAGGCGCGGGTCGGCCGCCCCGCTTCGCGGCCGATGCGCTCGGCAAGCGTCTCGGTCGCGGCGCGGGTGGGGGCATAGACGATCGCCGGGCCGGGCCGCTCGCGCACCAGCGCCGCCACCTGCCGCGCGACGCCGTCGCGCGGATGGACGGCATAGCGGATATTGGGCCGGTCGAAGCCCGCGACGATCATCCCCTCGCGCGGAATGCCGAGCTGGACGAGAATGTCCTCGCGCGTGTGCGCGTCGGCGGTCGCGGTAAGCGCGAGGCGCGGCACCTGCGGGAACAGATCAAGGAGCCCGCGCAACTGCCGGTAATCGGGGCGGAAATCATGCCCCCATTCGGACACGCAATGCGCTTCGTCGATGGCGATCAGCGCGAGTTTCGCCTCGCGCAGCAGCGCGCGGAACCCCTCCCCGCTTGCCCGCTCGGGCGCGACATAGAGGAGGTCGAGCGCCCCGCTCCGCAGCCGGTCCTGCGTCTCGCGCCAGTCGGCATCCACAGAGGTGAGGCTGGCGGCGCGGATGCCGAGCACCTGCGCGGCGCGGAGCTGGTCGTGCATCAGCGCGATGAGCGGCGAGACGACGAGGCAGCACCCGTCGAGCGCGACCGCCGGCACCTGGTAGCAGAGCGACTTGCCCGCCCCGGTGGGCATGATGGCGAGCGTGTGGCGCCCTGCCAGCACGCGCGTCACCACGTCCGCCTGGACGCCGCGAAAGGCCGGAAATCCGAAGACCTCGTGGAGGATGGCGGCAGGATCGCGAGTCACCCGTCCGCCTTAGAGGCGGGGGTCGGCCCCGTCCATCATCAGCCCACGGTGAGCCGCGCCACCTCGGTCGTCATCGACGAGTCGCTGTAGAAGACATAGTCGTTGCCCGTGTGGAGCACGTTCGCCGCCGCGTCGATGCTCAGGCTGTCGGAGCCGTCGAGCTTGACGGTGAGGTGCGAGGCATTGCCGGCATTGGCGATCGACTGGACAAAGCCGGCGTTGATATTGCTAAGGCTGCCATTGACGCCGGTGCCCGTGAAGTCGATCTCCTCGACATTGGTGAGCACGCCGACCAGCGACGCGCCGGTGACGGTGCCGCTGCCGCCCGCCATGATGACCTTGTCATAGCCCGCGCCACCGTCGACGCCGGTCCAGCCGGCCGACAGGTTGAGCGTGATCTGGTCGCCGAAGGACGAGCCGACCACCTTCTCGATCCCCGACAGCGTATCGCCACTGGCGTCGCCCGCGCTGCCGGTGCCCGTCGATGTGGAGAGGTTGAGCGTCACCGCCGCCGATCCGGCATAGCTTGCCGTGTCGATCCCGCCGCCGCCGATCAGCGTGTCGGCGCTCGCGCCGCCGGTCAGCAGATCATTGCCATTGCCGCCGTCGAGCGTGTCATTGCCGGTGCTGCCGCGCAGCGTGTCGCCAAAGGCCGAGCCAATCAGGATCTCGATGCCGGTCAGCGTATCGCCCTGCGCGTCGCCGCCCCCGCCGATGAGGCCGTCGAGCCCGACCGTGACCGCGCCGCCCGACGAGGCGTAGCTCGCGGTGTCGGTCCCCGCGCCACCGTCGAGCGCGTCGCCACCCGCCCCGCCACTGAGGATATCGTCGCCATTGCCGCCGATGAGCTGGTCTGCGCCGCCACCGCCGTTGAGCGTGTCGGCACCGTCGCCGCCTTCCAGGCTGTTCGCGCCGCTGTCGCCGCTGAGCGTGTCGGCAAGGGCCGAGCCGATCAGGATTTCGATGCCGTTGAGCGTGTCGCCCGCCGCATCGCCGCCGATCCCGGCGGTGCCGTCGAGATAGACGGTGACGCCGCCGCCAGAGCCCGAATAGTCGGCCGTATCCGATCCCGATCCGCCATAAAGCGCATCGGCCCCGCCGCCGCCGACAATCACATCGTCGCCGTTGCCGCCGTCGATACTGTTGCCGCCGCCGTCGCCGGTGAGCAGATCGGCAAAGGCCGAACCGACGAGGTTTTCGATGCTCGAATAGCTGTCGCCGCTGGCGTCACCCGTGTTGGCGGCGGCGTTGGCGAGGCTGACGGTGAGGCCGCCCGCCGCATAGGCGTAGCTCGCCGTGTCGTTGCCGGCGCCGCCGATCAGCGCGTCGCCGCTGCCGCCGCCGACGAGCACGTCGTCGCCATTGCCGCCATTGAGGACGTTGGCGTTGCCATCGCCGAGCAGCGTGTCGGCAAAGGCGGACCCCGTGATGTTCTCGATCCCCGAGAGCGTGTCGCCCTGCGCGTCACCGCCCGAGCCGGCGGTGCCGCTCAAATAAACGGTCACGCCCGATCCCGATCCGGTATAGCTCGCGGTGTCGGTGCCGCTGCCGCCGATGAGGCTGTCCGCCCCCGCGCCGCCGGTGAGCGTGTCGTCGCCCCCGCCGCCGTTCAGCGTGTCGACCCCGGTCGATCCGAACAGCGAGTCGGCGAGCGCCGAGCCGATCGCGATCTCGAAGCCCGACAGCGTGTCGCCCGCCGCGTCGCCGCCGATGCCGGCGGTCCCGTCGAGGTAGAGCGTCACGCCCGCCCCCGACGCGCTGTAATCGATCGTGTCGGTGCCGGCGCCACCGATCAGCGTGTCGCCGCCGGCGCTGCCGTAGACGGTGTCGTTGCCCGCGCCGCCGTCGAGCGTCTCGGCACCCGCACCGCCGGTAAGGCTGTCGGCGAAACTGGTGCCGATGACGCCTTCGATCGAGACATAGACGTCGCCGGTCGCATCGCCATTGCCCGTGACAACGAGCGATCCGCTGGCGAAGCTGGCGGTGATGCCGCTGCCGGTCGCGGTGACGAAGGATACAAGGTCGGTGCCCGCGCCGCCATCGAGCGTGTCGCCGCCCGCGCCGCCGACGAGCACGTCGTTGCCGCCGCCGCCATAGAGCGTCTGCGCGCCCGTGGTCCCATAGAGCGTGTCGTCGAAGCCCGAGCCGATCACCGTCTCGATGCCGGCCAGCCGGTCGCCCGCCGCGTCGCCGCCGCTGCCCTGCGTTATGCCATCCGTGTAGATGGTCACGCCGGTCCCGGCGCTGGCATAGGTCACCGTGTCGGTCCCGGCGCTGCCATCCATGAAGTCGGCGCCCGCGCCGCCCGAGAGGATATCGTCGCCGTTGCCGCCGAAGAGAATGTCGTTGCCGACATTGCCCATGATCGTGTCGTCGCCATCGCTGCCGGCCAGCGTCTCGTCGGCGTTGGAGCCGATAAGGGTGTCGTTGTAGTTCGAGCCGATCAGGAACTCGATCGAGAGCAGCACGTCGTTCTGCGCGAAGCCGCCGAGCGACGAGGTGCCGTCGAGGTAGAGCGTCACCGCAGCCGTCGAGTCCGAATAGTCGGCGGTGTCGGTGCCGCCATTGCCGTTGATCGTGTCCGCGCCGTCGCCGCCCCGGAACCAGTCGTTGCCGAAACCGCCCGAGAGGACATTGTCGCCGCTCGTGCCGAAGATGAAGTCGTCATTGCCGCTGCCGGTGACGTTCTCGATACTGACATAGGTGTCGCCGGCCGCGTCGCCGCCGCTGCCAAGACCAGTGGCGAGGTTCACCGTCACGGCGGCGGTCGAGGCGGTGTAGTCGACGGTATCGACGCCGCTGCCGCCGTCGAGCGCGTCGGCGCCGCCATCGCCCCGGATCGTGTCCGCGCCGTCATTGCCGAAAATGGTGTTGGCGAGGCTGTTGCCCCACAGCACGTCGGCATTGTTCGATCCCTGGAGGATCTCGATATTGGTCAGGCGGTCGCCCGCCGCTTCGCCCCCCGTGCCGGCGGTACCGTCAAGGCCGATGGAGACCGACGCGCTGCCAAGATAGGAGACGGTATCGGTCCCAGCGCCGCCGTTGATCGTGTCGGCGCCGCCAAGGCCGCGGAACCACTCGTCGGCGCCGGTGCCGGTGACGGCGTCGGCCTGGTTGGTGAGGTAGACGATCTGGAAATTCTTGTAGGTGTCCCCCTGCGCGTCGCCGCCACTGCCGGCGGTGACACCGTCGAGGTTGATCGTCACGCCCGTCGTCACCGAGACCGAACTCGGGTCGTTGGGGTTGGCGCCGAAATAGAGCGTGTTGGTGCCGGTGCCGCCATCGAGCGCGTCGGCGCCCGATCCGCCGCTGATCGTGTCGTTGCCCGCGCCCCCGTTGATCGTGTCGTTACCGCCAAGGCCCGACAGCGCGTCGTCGCCATTGCCGCCGTTGAGGACGTTCGCGTTCCCGTCGCCGGTCAGTGTGTCGCTACCGGCCGAGCCGGTGAGGTTCTCGACCGTGAAATAGGTGTCGCCCTGCGCGTCGCCGCCATTGCCGACATTGGTGTTGAGGTTGACGCTGACCGCCGCCGTGCTCAGCGAATAGTCGACGGTGTCGAACCCCGCGTCGCCCTGATAGCGATCCGCATCGGCGCCACCGAGCATGATGTCGTCGCCATTGCCGCCGAAGAGCGAGTCGACGCCGGCACCACCGTCAAGCGTGTCGTTGCCGGCATTGCCCTCGATCGTGTTGCTGTTCACGTCGCCGGTGAGCACGTCGTTGCCCGCGCCACCGCGCAAATTCTCGAAATTGCTGAAGCTGTCGCCCTGCGCGTCGTTGCCCGTGCCGGTGCCGCTGGCCAGCGAGACGGTGACCGCGAGCAGCGAATTGGCGTAGCTCAGCGTGTCGATGTTGAGGCCGCCGTCCATCACGTCGGACCCAGCGCCGCCCTCGACGATGTCGTTGCCGTCCTCGCCATAGAGCGTGTCGTTGCCGCCGCCGCCGAAGATCGTGTCGACGCCGACGCCACCCCAGATACTGTTGCCGCTGCCATCGCCGGTGAGCGTGTCGTTGCCGCCCGAGCCGACGAGATTCTCGAAATTGGTGAGCACGTCGCCCGCCGCGTCGCCGCCGCTGTTGGTCGCGCCGAGCACGAGCGAGACGGTGACGGCCGCCGAGCCGCTGTAGCTCACCGTGTCGATGCCGGTGCCGCCGTCGAGGATGTCGGCGCCGCCGCCGCCCTGGATCGTGTCGTTGCCCGCGCCGCCCTGGATGTTGTTGACCGCGCCGCTGCCAACGATCGAGTCGCCCGAGGCCGAGCCGATCGCGTTCTCGATCGTGCCGACGACGAAGACGTCGCCATCGGCGTCGCCGCCCGTGTTGCCGGTGCCGGTGCCCAGGTTGATCGCGACGCCCGAGGCGCTCGCGCTGTAGTCGAGCGTGTCGGTGCCCGCGCCGCCGTCGAAGGTGTCGATGCCCGCGCCGCCGACGAGCGTGTCGTTGCCCGCGCCGCCGTCGAGCCGGTCGTCGCCCGCGCCGCCGTTGATCGTGTCGTCGCCCGCGCCGGCCTGAATCCATTCATTGCCCGCCGAGCCGACGAAGCTGTCCGCCTGGCCGGTCAGGATGAAGGTCTCGATGCTGACATAGCTGTCGCCCTGCGCCTGGCCGGTCGAGAGCGCGGCGTTGGTCATGTTGACCGTGAGGCCGGTCGCGGAGCTTGAATAGTCGACCGTGTCGGTGCCGAGGCCACCGTCGATCGTGTCGGCGCCCAGGCCGGGGCGGATGATGTCGTCGCCGTCGCCGCCGACAATGGTATCCGCATTGCCCGAGCCGGTGATGATGTCGGCGAGGCTGGAGCCGATCACCTTCTCGATGCCGATGAGGATGTCGCCATTGGCATCGCCCGCGGTGCCGGCGAGCCCGTCCATCCGCACCGAGATGCCGCCCGAGGTCGAATAGTCGGCGGTATCGAAGCCCGCGCCGCCGTCGAGCGTGTCGGCGCCCGATCCGCCGACGAGCGTGTCGTCCCCGCCGCCGCCATAGAGCGTCTCGTTGACGCCGGTGCCGATGATCGTGTCGGCGCTGGCCGAACCGATGACGCGCTCGACATTGAGGATGGTATCGCCCGCCGCGTCGCCGCCCGAGGAGGCGGTGCCGTCGAGGCGGACGGTGACGCCCGCGGTCGAGGCGCTGTAGTCGATCGTGTCGATGCCGGTGCCGCCGTCGATACTGTCGGCCTGGCTGAAGCTGACGAAGCTGTCGTCGCCGCCCCAGCCCCACAGCACGGTCGCGCCGGTGAGGCCGCCGCGCAGCGTGTCGCCATAGCTGTTCGATCCCTCGATCCGCTCGATGCCCGAGAGCGTGTCGCCCGCCGCCCAGCCGCCGCTGCCGGCCGAGCCGTCGTTGCTGATCGTCACCGCCGCCGTGCTGTTGTAGTAGGAGGCGGTGTCGGTGCCGGTGCCGCCGATCACCTGGTCGGCGCCCAGGCCGCTGGCGATGATGTCGTCGCCCGCGCCGCCATCGAGGATGTCCGCGCCCGCGCCGCCATAGAGCGTGTCGAAGCCGGTGCCCGCGCGGATGGTCGAGCCGACCGAGGCGGCGGTGATCTCGTCGTCCTGCGCCGAGCCGATGACGATCTCCACGTCGAACAGCCGGTCGCCCGCCGCGTCGCCGCCGGTGCCGAAGCTGCCGTCCATGTAGATCTTCATGCCGCTGCTGAGCGAGCTTGAGTAATCGGCGGTGTCGATGCCGTCGCCGCCGCGATAGATGTCCGCCCCGCCGCTGACGACGAAGGCGTCATCCCCCGCGCCGCCCTGGAACTCCTCGTCGCCCGCGCTGCCCTCGAAGCGGTCGGCATAGGCCGAGCCGATGACCTTCTCGATGCTGGTGAGCGTGTCGCCCTGCGCCTCGCCGCCGCTCGACGTGCCGCCGGTGCGGATGGTGACCGCCGCCGACGAGCCCGAATAGTCGGCGGTGTCGGTGCCCGATCCGCCGTCGATCGCGTCCGCGCCCGTTCCGCCGACGATGATATCGTCGCCGATGCCGCCGGCGAGCGTGTCGTTACCCGCGCCGCCGCGAATCGTGTCGTCGCCGTCGAAGCCGTCGAGATTGTCGGCGCCGCTGCCGCCGATCATGAGATCGCCCAGACGCGAGCCCACGAACTTCTCGACATTGGTGAACGTGTCCCCCTGCGCGTCGCCTCCGCTCGCGGTATTCAGCGACAGGTCGATGGCCACCGCCTCGGTCGAGGTGGTGTAGCTGACCGTGTCGGTGCCATTGCCGCCGTCGATCTGATCGCCGCCCCCGTCGCCGCGCAGCACGTCGTCGCCATCGCCGCCCTGGAGGATGTCGCTGCCGGTGCCGCCGGCGAGTGTGTCGTTGCCGCCGCCGCCCTGCAGCGTGTCGTCGGAGAAGGTGCCGGTGATGACGTCGTTATAGGCCGAGCCGATGACGGCCTCGACCCCGCTCAGCCGGTCGCCCGCCGCGATGTCGCCGCTGCTCGCCGACCCGTCGAGGTTGACGGTGATGGCCGAGGCGGCCGCCGAATAATCGGCGGTGTCGAAGCCCGCGCCGCCGACGAGCGTGTCGGCGCCGGCGCTGGCCATGAGCATGTCGTCGCCCGCGCCGCCGTCGAGCGTCTCGGCGCCGGTGCCGCCGGCCAGCGTATCGTTGTAGTCGGAGCCGAGCAGCCGCTCGATGCCGGTCAGCGTGTCGCCCGCCGCTTCGCCCACCGTGCCGCCGTTGGTGGCGAGGCTCACCGAGACGCCGCTCGTCGCCTGCGCGTAGGAGGCGGTGTCAAAGCCCGCGCCGCCGTCGATCACGTCGGCGCCGCCGCGCCCCTCGATCACGTCGTTGCCGTCGTTGCCGAGCAGCGTGTCGACGCCCGCCGCGCCGATCAGCGTATCGGCATAGGCCGAGCCCAGCACGCGCTCGATGTTGAGCAGCGTGTCGCCGGTCGCGGTGCCGCCCGCGCCCTGGTCAATGCCGTTGGTGGAGACGGTGACGCCGCTGGTCGAGCCGGTGTAGTCGGCGGTGTCGAAGCCGTCGCCGCCGTCGAGCGTATCGCTGCCCGATCCGCCGACGAGCGTGTCGTTGCCCGCCTCGCCCAGGATCGTGTCGCCGCCCGCGCCGCCGTCGATGCTGTCGTCGCCCGCGCCGCCCTGGAGCGTGTCGCCATTGGCCGAGCCGATCAGCGTGTCGGCCTGCGCCGATCCGACCACCCGCTCGACGCTGTTGTACGTGTCGCCCGCCGCGTCGCCCGCGCTGCCGGTGCCGGTGGCGAGGTTGACCGCGACCGCGCCCGTCGAGCCCGAATAGTCGGCGGTGTCGAAGCCTTCACCGCCCTGGAGCACATCGCCGCCCGCGCCACCGATCAGCACGTCGTCGCCCGACTGGCCGATCAGCGTGTCGGCGCCGGTCGCGCCATAGAGCGCGTCGGCATGGGCCGAGCCCCTCAGGATCTCGATATTGGCGAGCGTGTCGCCCGCCGCGTCGCCGCCGGTGCCGGCGGTACCGTCGAGATAGGCTGTGACGCCGCTCCCCGAGGCCGAATAGTCGGCGGTGTCGGTTCCCGTGCCGCCGTCGAGCACGTCCGCCCCCGCGCCGCCCGCGAGCACGTCGTTGCCCGCCTCGCCGCTCAGTATATCGGTGCCGTCGAGGCCGCTGAGGGTATCGTCACCGGCCCCGCCCTGGATCGTGTCGTTCCCGAAGCTGCCCGCGATCGTGTCGGCGAAGGTGGAGCCGACGACGCGCTCGATCGAGGTGAGAACATCGCCCAGCGCCTCGCCGCCGGTGCTCGCCACGCCGTCCATGCGGACCGAGATGCCGGCGGTGGCCCCCGAATAGTCGGCGGTGTCATTGCCCAGCCCCCCGTCGAGCGCGTCGGCGCCCAGGCCGCCCACCAGCGTGTCGTCGCCCGCCTCGCCAGAGAGCGTGTCATTGCCCGCCGCGCCGCGCAGCACGTCCGCGCCCGCGCCGCCCAGGATCGTGTCGGCATTGGCCGAGCCAGTGATGCTGTCGCCCTGCGCGGTGCCGATCACCTGCTCGATGCCGGTGAGCGTGTCGCCCTGCGCGAAGCCGCCCGAGGAGGCCGTGCCGTCCATGTTGACGGTGACGGCGCTCGATCCGTTCGAGTAATCGACGATGTCGAAGCCGCCGCCGCCGATCAGCGTGTCGGCGCCCGCGCTCGAATAGAGGATGTCGTCGCCCAGGCCGCCGTCGATCGTGTCGGCATTGGCCGAGCCGTAGAAACTGTCGGCGAGGCTCGATCCCACCACCTGCTCGATTGCGGTGAGCACGTCACCCTGCGCGTCGCCGCCCGATGAGGCGCTGCCGTCGAGGCGGATGGTGACGCCCGAAAGCGAGGTCGCGTAGGTGGCGATGTCGAAGCCGGTGCCGCCGTCGATCGCGTCCGCGCCCGCGCCGCCGGAAATGACGTCGTCGCCCGCGTCGCCCACCAGCGTGTCGTCGCCGCCGCCGCCCTCGATCGTGTCGATTCCGCCGCCGCCGCGGATCGTCTCCGCGCTGTTGCCGCCGGTGAGGCGATCGTCATAGGCCGAGCCGATGAGCTGCTCGACGTTGACGAGCATGTCGCCCGCCGCGTCGCCCCGGCTGCCCGAGGTGCCGTCGAGATAGACGGTGACCGGGGCCAGCGCGCCGGCATAGCTCGCGGTGTCGAAGCCGGTGCCGCCGTCGAAGCGGTCGGCGCCCGCGCCGCCGATCAGCGTGTCGTCTCCGCTCCCGCCGGTCAGGATGTCGTCGCCCGCGCCCGCGCTGATCGTGTCCGCGCCCGATCCGCCGATGATCTCGTCATCATTGGCCGAGCCGCCGAGCGTGTCGTCGAAGTTGGAGCCTATGAGCCGCTCGATCGTGGCGAGCGTGTCGCCCGCCGCCTCGGCGCCGCTGCCCGCGCTGCCGTCGAGGGCGATCGTCACCGCGCCGGTGGCGCTCGCATAATCGGCGGTATCGGTGCCCGCGCCGCCAGAGAGCGCGTCGGCCCCGCCGCCGCCGATGAGCGTATCGTCGCCGCCGCCGCCATAAAGCTGCTCGTCCGCCGCGCCGCCGCGCAGCGTATCGCCGAGCGCCGAGCCGAGCACGCGCTCGACATTGCTGATGAGATCGCCATCGGCATCGCCACCGCTGCTGGCGAGGCCATTGAGGTTGACCGTCACCGCGCTGACCGAGGCCGAATAGTCGACCGTGTCGGTGCCGGTGCCGCCGTCGATCGTGTCCGCGCCCGATCCGCCGACGAGGAGGTCATCGCCCGCGCCGCCCTGGAGCGTATCGGCGCCCGCGCCGCCGTAAAGCACGTCCGCGCCGCCATTGCCGACGAGGATGTCCGCGCCGCCCGCGCCCGAGAGCGTGTCGGCCTGCGCCGATCCGACCAGCCGCTCGATATTGGAGAGGCGGTCGCCCGCCGCGTCGCCGCCAGTGCCCGCGCTCCCGTCGAGGCTGATCGTCACTCCGGTTGTCGAGGCCGAATAGTCGGCGCTGTCGAGGCCAAGGCCGCCGTCGAGCGTATCGGCGCCGGCCGATCCCGTGAGCGTGTCGTCGCCGTCGCCGCCGGTCAGCGTCTCGGCACCCGTCCCGCCGCGCAGCGTGTCGGCATAGGCCGAGCCGATGATCCGCTGGATGTTGGTGAGCGTGTCGCCCGCCGCGTCGCCGCCGGTGTTCGCGCCGCCGTCGAGGCCGACAGTCACCGCCGCGGTCGAATTGGCGTAGGTGGCGGTGTTGGCGCCCGTGCCGCCGTCGAGGCTGTCGGCGCCCGTGCCGCCGTCGAGCGTGTCGTCGCCCGCATCGCCCTGCAACGTATCGTTGCCGCCGCCGCCGCGCAGCAGGTCGTCGCCGGCATTGCCCGAGAGCGTGTCGCCACTGGCCGAGCCGGTGAGCGTGTCGCCAAGCGCCGAGCCGATCACCCGCTCGACATTGACGAGCACGTCACCCGCCGCGTCGCCGCCCAGCGACGTCGATCCGTCGAGATTGGCGGTGACGGCGGCGTTGGAGGCCGAATAGTCGACCGTGTCAAAGCCGGTGCCGCCGTCGAGATCGTCGGCGCCGGTGCTGCCCATCAATATGTCGTTGCCGCCGAGACCGAAAAGCTGCTCGTTGCCGGTGCGGCCGGAAAGCGTGTCGGCGTTGGCCGACCCTTCGAGCGCCTCGGCATTGGTGATGACGTCGCCCTGCGCGTCGCCGCCGACGCCGGTGCCGCCGCCCAGCGAGGCGGTGACGCCCGCGCCCGACGTGGCATAGCTCACCATGTCGAAGCCGCTGCCGCCGTCGAGGCTGTCCGCGCCGGCGCCGCCATTGAGGATGTCGTCGCCATTGCCGCCGAACAGCGTGTCGTTGCCGCCGCCGCCGTTCAATATGTCGTCGCCCGCCGCGCCGAACAGCGCGTCGGCATTGGCCGATCCGGTGAGCACGTCGTTGTCGCTCGATCCCACGACGCGTTCGATGCTGACATAGCTGTCGCCCTCGGCATCGCCGCCGATGCCGGTCGATCCGTCCAGCGTGACCGTGACGCCGAGGTCGGAGCCCGAATAGTCGGCGGTGTCGTTGCCGCTGCCGCCGTCGAGCACGTCGGCGCCGCCACCGCCGCGCAGCGTGTCGTTCCCGATGCCGCCATAGAGCGTGTCGATGCCGCCATTGCCGATCAGGGTATCGTTGCCCGCGCCGCCCTCCAGCGTTTCGCCCGCCGAACCGCCCGCGATCGTGTCGTTGAACGCCGAGCCGATGACGCGCTCGATCCGCGTCAGCGTGTCGCCCGCCGCGTCGCCGCCCGAGGCGACCGAGCCGTCGAGCACCAGTTGCACCGCCGCGCCCGAGGCCGAATAGTCGGCGGTATCGAAGCCCGCGCCGCCGTCGAGCGCATCCGCCCCCGCGCCGCCGACGAGCGTATCGTCGCCCGCGCCCGCGTCGATCAGGTCGTCGCCCGCGCCGGCGGAAATGGTGTCGTTGCCGAGGCCGCCATAGAACTGCTCGTCGGCGGTGCCGCCGGTGAGGCTGTCATTGAAGTCGGAGCCGATCACCCGCTCGATGCCGGCGTAGGTGTCGCCATGCGCGTCACTGCCGCTGCCGGTGCCCGCCGCGAGGTTAACGGTGACCGGGCCGCCCGCCGCGGCGAAAGTGACCGTGTCGACGCCCGCGCCGCCGTCGATCGCGTCGCCGCCCGCGCCGCCGTCGATGATGTCGTCGCCCGCGCCGCCCGACAGCGTGTCCGCGCCCGCGCCGCCGCGCAGCGTGTCCGCGCCCGCGCCGCCGTCGAGCGTGTCGGCGCCGGTCGATCCGGTGAGCGTGTCGGCGAGCGCCGAGCCGACGATCCGTTCGATCCCGCTCAGCGTGTCACCCGAGGCGTCGCCGCTTGATCCGGCGCTGCCGTCGAGGCCGACGGTGACGCCCGCGCTCGATCCCGAATAGTCGGCCGTGTCGAAGCCGGTGCCGCCGATCAGCGTGTCGCTGCCGATCGAGCCCAGCAGCACGTCGTCGCCCGCGCCGCCGTCGAGCGTCTCGCCGCCGGTGCCGCCGCCGAGGCGATCGGCAAAGGCCGATCCGACGATCCGCTCGATCTGGACAAGCGTGTCGCCCGCCGCGTCACCACCGCTGCCCGCGCCGCCGTCGAGCGCGACGGTGACGCCGCCCGCCGAGGCGGAATAGTCCGCAGTGTCGAAATCATTGCCGCCGATAAGCTGGTCGGCGCCCGCCGACCCCTTGAGCGTGTCGTCGCCGTCGCCGCCGCGCAAAATGTCCGCGCCGATGCCGCCACCGAGGGTATCGGCATAGGCCGAGCCGACCAGCACCTCGACATTGCTGAGGCGATCGCCCTGCGCGGTGCCGCCGCTGCCGGCGGTGCCGTCGAGCGCGATCGTCACGGCGGCGGTCGAATCGTCGTAGCTCGCGGTGTCGGTGCCGGTGCCGCCGTCGATGCTGTCGGCGCCATCACCGCCCAGGATGAGATCGTCACCCGCGCCGCCCGCGAGCATATCGTCACCGCCCGCGCCCTCGACCCGGTCGTTGCCCGCGCCGCCGTCGATCACATCGCCATTGCCGCCGCCGACGAGCGTATCGCCATAGGACGAACCGGCCAGCCGCTCGATATTGGCGAGTATGTCGCCCGCCGCGTCGCCGCCGATGCCGGCGCGCCCGTCGAGATAGGCGGTGACGCCGCTGCCCGAGCCGGCATAGCTCGCGGTGTCGGTGCCGCCCTGCCCGTCGAGCACGTCGGCGCCGAGGCTGCCGGTGAGCACGTCGTCGCCCGTTCCGCCGAGCAGCGTCTCGCTCCCCGCGCCGCCGCCGAGCGTATCGGCATGGTCCGAGCCGATCAGGGTCTGGATGTTGGTGAGCCGATCGCCGAGCGCTTCGCCGCCGGTCCCGGCGCTGCCGTCGAGCGCGACGGCGACGCCGGCGGTGGCGCCGGCATAGCTGGCGCTGTCATTGCCGGTGCCGCCGTCGAGCGCATCGGCCCCCGCGCCGCCGACGAGGATGTCGTTGCCCGCGCCGCCCTCGAGCGTGTCGTTGCCGATGCCGCCCGCGAGGCTGTCGTCGCCGCCGGCGCCGCGCAGCGTGTCGTCGGCGGTGCCGCCGGTGAGCACATCGTCATAGGCCGAGCCGTTGACCACCTCGATCCCGGTCAGCGTGTCGCCCTCCGCGTCGCCGCCGGTCGAGGGGCCGCCGTCGAGCCGGACGGCGACGCCCGCGCCCGAGCTTGCATAGTCGGCGGTGTCGATGCCCACGCCGCCCTGAAGCACGTCGGCGCCCGCCCCGCCCTGGAGCAAATCGTCGCCCGCGCCGCCGGTCAGCGTGTCGGAGCCACCGCCGCCGCGCAGGATGTCGTTGCCGGCGCCGCCGTCGAGCACCTCGTTCTGGGCGGTGCCGACGATCGTGTCGTCATAGTCCGAGCCGGTGACATTCTCGATCGAAACCAGCGTGTCGCCCTGCGCGTCGCCGCCCGCCGAGAGCGAACCGTCGAGGTTGATCGAGACCGCGCCCGCCGATCCCGCATAGTCGGCGGTGTCGCTGCCCGTGCCGCCGTCGAGCAGGTCCGCGCCCGCGCCGCCGCGCAGCACATCGTTGCCTGTCCCGCCCGTGAGCGTGTCGTCGCCCGCGCCCCCAATCAGCGTATCGTTGCCGCCACGGCCGCGCAGATCATCGTCACCAGCCCCGCCGGTGAGGCTGTCGGCGAACTCGGACCCCTCGACGATCTCGATGTCGGCGAAGCTGTCGCCCGCCGCCTCGCCGCCGGTGCCGCCGGTCGCAAGGCTGAGCGTCACGCCCGAAATCGCCTGGCTATAGTCGGCGGTGTCGGTGCCCGATCCGCCATCGAGCACATCGCCGCCCAGCCCGCCACGCAACAGGTCGTCGCCAGCGTCGCCGCGCAACTGGTCGTCGCTCGCCCCGCCGATCAGCAGATCGCCATAGACCGAGCCGCGCACCACCTCGACATTGGTGAGCCGGTCGCCCTCGGCAAGTCCGCCCGTGCTGGTGCCCCCGTCGAGCCGCGCCTGGACCGCCACGCTGGACGCCGAATAGTCGACGAGGTCGGTGCCCGTGCCACCGTCGATGCTGTCGGCCCCCGTGCCGCCGTCGATGGTATCATCGCCCGCGCCGCCCTGAAGGCTGTCGTCGCCCGCGCCGCCGCTGATCGTGTCCGCGCCCGCGCCGCCGTCGATCGTATCGGCCGCGCCCGATCCCTCGATCGTGTCGCCATAGGCCGAGCCGACCACCTTCTCGATACTGTCGAGCTGGTCGCCCGCCGCGTCGCCGAGCGTGCCGGTGCCGGTGGCGAGCGACACGGCGATCGCCGAGCCCGCGTCCGCATAATCGGCGGTGTCGAAGCCCGCGCCGCCATAAAGCCGGTCGGCGCCGCCGCGCCCGCCCAGGCGATCGTTGCCGTCGCCGCCGGTGAGCGTATCGGCCGCCGCGGTGCCGAGCAGCACGTCGTCATAATCCGAGCCGATGAGGTTCTCGACGTTGAGGAGCCGGTCACCCTCGGCCGCGCCGCCGGTCGAGGTGGTGCCGTCGACCGAGACGTTGACGCCCGAGGAGGAGCTTGAATAGTCGACCGTGTCGACATCGGCGCCGCCGTCGATGAGGTCCGCGCCCGCGCCGCCGTCGATGGTGTCGTTGCCCGCGCCGCCATAGAGGCTGTCGTCGCCCGCCTCGCCGGCGATGGTGTCGTTGCCCGCGCCGCCCTCGATGCGATCGGCCGCGAGTCCGCCGATGAGGAGGTCGTCGAGCGTCGATCCCGTTACACCCTCGATGCCGGTATATTGGTCGCCCGCCGCGTCGCCGCCGATGCCGGTCGAGCCGTCGAGCCGCACGGTGACGGCGCCGCCCGAGGCGGTGTAGTCGACCATGTCGAAGCCGGCGCCGCCGTCGAGCACATCCGCCCCGGCACTGCCGAGGATGCGGTCGTCGCCCGCGCCGGCGCTGATCGTCTCCACGCCCGCGCCGCCGCCCAGCACGTCAGCATAGGCCGAGCCCTCGAGCCGCTGGATGCCCGTCAGCGTGTCGCCCGTCGCCTCGCCGCCCGTGCCGGCGCTGCCGTCGAGCGAGACCGCGACACCGGCGGTGGCGCCGGCATAGCTGGCGGTGTTCTGGCCGTTGCCGCCAAAGAGCTGGTCGGCGCCCAGGCCGCCGCGCAGGATATCGTCGCCGCTGCCGCCATAGAGGATGTCGTCGCCCGCGCCGCCGATGATGAGGTCGTCGCCCGCCCCGCCGCTGATCGTCTCGTCGGCCGCCGCGCCGGTCAGGCGATCGTCGAAGCTCGATCCGGTCAGGTTCTCGATGCCGGTGAGCTGGTCGCCATCGGCATCGCCCCCCGCGCTCACCGTGCCGTCGAGGTTGATCGTGACCGCCTGGGTCGAGGTCGAGTAATCGACCGTGTCGATGCCGGTGCCGCCGTCGATCACGTCCGCGCCCGCGCCGCCGGCGAGGACGTCGTCGCCCGCGCCGCCATAGAGGCTGTCATTGCCCGCCGCGCCGCTGATGATGTCGTTGCCCGCGCCGCCCTCGAGCTGGTCGTTCTGGACGCCGCCCGTGAGGCGATCGTCATAGGCCGAGCCGATCAGGCGCTCGATCCCCGTCATGACGTCGCCCTGCGCGTCGCCGCCCGCGCCGGTGCTGCCGTCGAGCCCGGCCTGGATCGCGACGGTGGAGAGCGAATAGTCGACGGTGTCGAAGCCCGCGCCGCCCTCGAGCAGGTCGGCGCCCGCGCCGCCGTCGAGGATGTCGTTGCCCGCGCCGCCGACGAGATGGTCGATGCCCGCGCGGCCGCGCAGCACGTCGTCGCCGCCGCCGCCGAAAATCTCGTCGTCGCTCGCCGCGCCGAGCAGCGTGTCCGCGCCCGAGGAACCCACCAGCTCCTCGATGCTGACGAGCGTGTCGCCCTGCGCGTCGCCGCCGCTGCCGGTGCCGAGCGCGAGGTCGACGGTGACTCCCTGCGCCGAATTGCTGTAGTCGGCGGTGTCGGTGCCCGCGCCGCCGTCGAGCAGGTCGGCGCCGCCGCGTCCCTCCAGCCGGTCGTCGCCGCCGCCGCCATAGAGGTCTTCGTCCGCGCCCGCGCCGGTGATGATGTCCGCCGCGCCGGTGCCGATCACGCGCTCGATGTTGAGCAGCGTGTCGCCGGTGGCATAGCCGCCAAGCCCCGCCGACCCGTCGAGCGAGATCGACACGCCCGAGGCCGAACCGCTATAGTCGATCGTGTCGCGGCCCGAGCCGCCGTCGACAAGGTCGCCGCCCGCGCCGCCGTCGATGAGGTCGTCGCCGCTGCCGCCCGAGAGCGTGTCGGCATTGGCGCCGCCGCTGATGCGGTCGTCGCCCGCGCCGCCGTCGATCGTGTCGGCGCTGTTGCCACCCGTCAGCGTGTCGGCATAGGCCGAGCCGATCAGCGCCTCGATCCCGGTCAGCGTGTCGCCCTGCGCGTCGCCGCCGATGCCGGCCGAGCCGTCGAGGCCGATCGTCACGCCGCTCGTGGAGGCGGAATAGTCGGCGGTGTCGAAGCCGGTGCCGCCCTCGATCCGGTCCGCGCCCGCGCCGCCCGAGAGGAGATCGTCGCCCTCGCCGCCCTGGAGCAGGTCGATGCCCGCGCCGCCATAGAGGCGGTCGGCGCCCGCGCCGCCGATCAATGTGTCGGCGCCGTCATTGCCGGTGAGGATGTCCTCGCCGCCGCCGCCCTCCAGCTCCTCGTCGGCGCCGACGCCGGTGATGATGTCGGCATATTCGGAGCCGATGATATGTTCGACATTGGCGACCTGGTCGCCCGCCGCGTCGCCCCCGATGCCGACCGATCCGTCGAGCGTCAGACGGATGCCCGTGGTCGAGGCCGAATAGTCGGCGGTGTCGAAACCCGCGCCGCCATCGAGCCCGTCGGCGCCCGCGCGGCCCGCGAGCACGTCGTCGCCATCGCCGCCCTCGAGCGTGTCGTTGCTCTCGCTGCCCGTCAGCGTGTCGCCCAGGGCCGAGCCGATGATCCGCTCGATCCCGCTCAGCGTGTCGCCCGCGGCAAAGCCGCCGGAGGACGCGCCGGTGGTGAGGTTGATCGAGACCGCTTCGGCCGAGCCCGAATAGTCGGCGGTGTCGAAGCCCGCGCCGCCCTCCATGGCGTCGGCGCCGAGCGAGCCGACCAGCGTGTCGTTGCCGCCCTGCCCGCGCAGGATGTCGTCGCGGGTCGAGCCATAGAGCGTGTCGGCGAAGGCCGAGCCGGAAAGCCCTTCTATGTCGATGTACGTGTCGCCCGCCGCGTCGCCGCCGCTGGCGGCGCGGCCGTCGAGCCCGGCGACGATGCCCGCCGCGCTGTTGCCATAGTCCGCGATGTCGGTGCCCGCGCCGCCGTCGAGAATGTCCGCGCCGCCCGCGCCCTGCAGCACGTCGTTGCCGAGCCCGCCGACGAGCGTGTCGGCACCGGCGCCGCCGGTGATGCGATCGTCGAAGCCCGAGCCGACGATCCGCTCGATCCCGGTGAGGCGGTCGCCTTGCGCGTCGCCGCCCAGGCCCACCGAGCCGTCGTTGGAAACGATGACACCGAAGCCCGACGCGCTGTAGTCTGCGGTGTCGAAGCCCGCGCCGCCGATGATCTCGTCGGCGCCCAGGCCGCCCGCGAGCGTGTCGTCGCCCGCGCCGCCGGACAGGCGGTTGTTGGCCTCGTTGCCGGTGAGGCGGTCGTCATAGGCCGAGCCGGTGAGCGCCTCGATATCGACGAGCCGGTCGCCCTGCGCGTCGCCGCCCACGCCCGCCGATCCGTCGAGCGCGACGGTGACGGCGCTTGCCGAGGCGGCATAATCGGCGGTGTCGAACCCCGCGCCGCCGTCGAGCTGGTCCGCGCCCGCGCCGCCGCGCAATATGTCGTTGCCCGTCCCGCCCGCCAGGCGGTTGGCGCCGGCGTCGCCGATGAGGAGATCGTCGAAGTTGGAGCCGGCGAGGTTCTCGACCCCGCTCAGCCGATCGCCTTCCGCCGCGCCGCCGCTGCCGGTGCCGGCGGCGAGGTCGACGGTGACGCTGGTGACCGAGTCGCTGTAGTCGGCGGTGTCGTTGCCCGCGCCGCCGACGAGTTCGTCCGCGCCCGCGCCGCCGCGCAGCAGATCGTCGCCCGCGCCGCCGTCGAGGCTGTTGTCGCCGCTGTCGCCGATCAGCGTGTCGGCATAGGCGCCGCCGACCACGCGCTCGACGCCGGTGAGCCGGTCGCCCTCGGCGATGTCGCCGGTGGAGGGATTGCCGTCGAGCCGGACGGTCACGGAGCCTTGCGCCGCCGAATAGTCGGCGGTGTCGAAGCCCGCGTCGCCCATGAGCTGATCGGCGCCGAGGCCGCCCGCCAGGATGTCGTCGCCCGCGCCGCCGCGCAGGATGTTGTCGCCGTCATTGCCGGTGAGGCGGTCGTCGAAAGCCGAGCCGGTCAGCCGCTCGATGCCGGTGAGCCGGTCGCCCTGCGCGTCGCCGCCGATGCCGAGGCTGCCGTCGAGCGCGACGGTGACGCCGGCGCCCGAGCGGCCGTAGTCGGCGGTGTCCTGCCCCTCGCCGCCCATGAGGATGTCGGCGCCCGCGCCGCCCGCGAGGATGTCGTCGCCCGCGCGGCCTTCCAGCCGGTCGTCGCCCGCGCCGCCATTGATGCGGTCGTCGAGCGCCGAGCCGATCACATGCTCGATGCTGCGCAGCACGTCGCCCTGCGCGTCGCCGCCTTCGGAGAGGCCCGAGTCGACGAACACCTGCACCGCCTCGCGCGAGAGGCTGTAGTCGACGGTGTCGAAACCCGCGCCGCCATCGAGAATATCGGCGCCGCCAAGGCCGAGCAGGATGTCGTCGCCATCGTTGCCGAGCAGCGTGTCGGCGCCCGCGGTGCCGATCAGCGTGTCGGCGAAGCGCGATCCCTCCAGCCCCTCGATGCTGACGAAGCGGTCGCCGGCCGGATCGCCGCCGTCGAGCACCGAGCCGTCGAGCGCGACGCGCACGCCATTGGCCGCGCCGTCATAGCTCGCGATGTCGAAGCCGTCGCCGCCGTCGAGGATGTCCGCGCCGCCCGCGCCCTCGAGCACGTCGTTGCCGAGCCCGCCCTTGAGCGTATCCGCGCCCGCGCCGCCGACGATGCGGTCGTCGAAGGCCGAGCCGATCGCCTGCTCGACATTGACATAGGTGTCGCCCTGCGCGTCACCACCGCTGCCCGCGCGCCCGTCAAGATAGAGCGTGACGCCGGCGAGCGAGCCCGAGAAATCGACCGTGTCGACGCCCGCGCCGCCATCCACCCGGTCGGCGCCCGCGCCGCCGGTGATGCGGTTGTCGCCCGCGTCGCCGGTGAGCGCGTCGTCGAACGCCGAACCCACCAGATCCTCGATGTTGCGCAGCACGTCGCCCTCGGCATCGCCGCCGCGACCCGGCGTGCCGTCGAGCGCGATCTGGACGCCGCTCGCCGAGCCCGCATAGTCGGCGACGTCCTTGCCCGCGCCGCCATCGAGGACATCCGAGCCCGCGCTGCCGGTCAGGCGGTCGTCGCCCGCGCCGCCTTCGAGCGTCTCGCCGGCGTTGCCGCCGTGGAGGATGTCGTTGCGGTCGGTGCCGATGACGCGCTCGATCGCGGTGAGGACGTCGCCTTCGGCCTGCCCTCCGCTCGACGCGGTGCCGTCGAGGAAGATTTCGACGCCCTGCGTGCCGGCGGCCGCGCCGTCGAACGCCTTGCTGTAATCGACGGTGTCGGTGCCGCCGCGCCCGTCGATCCGGTCGGCGCCCGCGCCGCCGTCGAAGCTGTTGTCGCCGTCATTGCCGGTCAGCGTGTCGTCATGGGCCGAGCCCGCCAGCCCTTCGACATTGGCGTAGGTGTCGCCCTGGGCATAGCCGTGCTGGCCCTGGCCGGTGGCGAGGTTGGCATCGACCGCCGCGTTGGAGGTCTGGTAGCTGACGACGTCGCGGCCCCCCTGGCCGTCGATCGTGTCTGCGCCCGCGCCCGCGACGATGCGGTCGTCGCCCTCGCCCGCGTTGATCGTGTTGCCCGGAGGGTTGGAAAAGAGGACGTAGATCGGATCGCCGCTCACCGGGTTGGTGACGGTCATGTCGGCCTCGCTCAGCACCACCTTGATGCCGAAGGGCGTCGACACCTCGACCGCGTTGGTGCTCGTCTTGCCGCCATCGGACGAGAGGCCGAGCTGGGCGGGGAGGAAGAATTCGTCCTGGAACCCGCTCGACGCCGCCGGCGCGCCCTCGGCGGGGATCTTGTAGACAAGCTGGAGTTCGAAAGTGAACCAGCTCTGGCTCGCGGGGATGTCCACCGTCTTGCCGTTGGCGTCGACCGTGGTCGTCTCGCGCTGGATGTTGCCCGCGCTGACATCGACCACCCAGCCCTTGTCGGTCTTGACGCCGTTGAGGATCGAATAGCCCTCGGGCAGCGTCGGAATGGTAATGCTGGTGAGCGTCAGATCCTTGGCCGGCACCTGTGCCTCGACCTGGAGCACGCGCAGCGACGTGCCCGTGGGCGCCTGCGCCGGGTTGTCGGCGAAGATCGTGTCGTTGCCCGCCGTGCCGGTGATCGTTTCCCTGGCCGATTGCGCGGCATAGGTCGCGTTGGTGGCCGAGCCGGCGCCCCCGGTCGATCCCTTGACGACGGTGCCGCCATTCTCCGCGCCCGTCGTCACGCCTTCCTTGTTGTAGAGCGTGTAGATGAGCTTGGGGACCAGCTTGCCGATGCCCGCCGGGCCGAGCGCGTCATCGGGCGCCGGCTCGACCGCGCGCGCCGAGGGCGGGCTCGCCGGGGCGCTGGAGGACGCCTGCGTGTTGCTGATTTTCTCGACAAGCGCGCGCGACTGCGCGTCCGAGGTGTGGCGGTTTTCCTCCTGCGCGGCGGCCTGCGCCTGGCTCGCGGCGGAGTCGCTCGGCTGGATCGCGCCGGCGCTCTTGTCCTGCGGGCCGGCGCCCTTGTCGGCGATCTGGTCGTCGGCGCTGGCCGACGAGAGCGAGAGCTTGATCGGGAGCGTCTGTTCCTTGATCTCGCCGACCTGTGCCACCGCCTGATCGGCGCTGATTTCCTTGTCGTCGAAGACGAGCAGCGGCTTGCGGCCGGAAAAGGCGGCCAGCGCCATGCCGGGGATGATGATGCGGCTGCCGTCCCCGAACACGAGGACGATGTCGATGTCGACGATCTCGACCTTGAACGGCGCATAGGGAATGCCGAGCCGCGCCCGGTCGTCGGCCCCCAACTCGACAACCTTGCCGGGGCCGTGATCGGCCACCGCCTGCGCGATGACCGCGCCCCCGCCAGCCACCGGCGTGCCGCCCTCATCCCCCGCCGCCGCGACGGCGTGGGCCTTGTCGGGCGGAAGCGCGGGCTTCGCCTTGGCGGATGGGGCAGCCTTTATCTTGGCCATGCGGTTGTGCTTCCTGTCGCGACCGATCCGTTATGGCGCGAAAACCCTTGCGACATGGTAAAGACGGCTTTTACCTTGATGGAGTGGCCATGCTCCGCCATTGCGAGGGGCTTCCGCCCGAGATGATCTTTCCCGTCCACGTCACCCCGGACCTGATCCGGGTTCTCGCTTCTTCCGTCGGGCGCAAAGGCAGCCGGACCCCGGCTCGGGGGCCGGGGTGACGGGCGTTGGGACGTATCTCTGCCGCGCCGTCTATTTCCGCGCCACCGGCACCACCAGGTCGGGCAGCGGCTGGCCGTCGCTCACCAGCTCGAACAGGCCGCCCAGCTTTTGCAGGACGCGGAACTCGGCGAGCATCTTGGCGGTGAGGTTGGTCACCTGATTGGCGCGGGCGTCGAACAGCACCTGCTGGCTGTCGAGCAGGTCGAAGACGGTGCGGCGGCCCTCGCGGAACTGCTGGGTATAGAGCTGCTGCGTCTGCTGCGCGGCGGCGATCTCGCTGTCGATCGTGCCGATCTTGGCGCGCGCGGCCTCCAGAGCGGAAAAGTCGATGCGGATGTCCTGCTCCACCTCGCGGCGGCGGCGTTCCAGTTCGTAGTCGGCCTCGCGCAGCCGCGCGGCGATGCGGTTGCGGATGGCGATGTCGGCGCCGCCGTTGAAGAAGCTGTAGGAGACCGTCACCATCGCCCGCGCGTCGCGGTTGAGGCCGGTGCGGCCCTGCACGTCGTCCTTCCAGTTGCCCTGCGCCATCACGCCGATGCGGGGGAAGAAGGTGCCGGTCTGGCTCGCCTTCTGCCGGTCGAGCGAGCGCCGGTCCTCGACCGCCTGGGCGAGGCGCGGGCTGCGCGTGTCGATCATGTCGACGGCCTGTTGCACGGTCTGCGGCAGCGACGCGGCGGGCGACGGCAGGTCGACGGCGCGATTGGGCAGCTTGTCGGTGAGGCGGCGATAGCCCTCGCGCGCCTGCTCCAGCGCGCTCTGCCGGTCGAGCAGCTCCGCCTTCACATTGTCGAGCCGGGCCTTGGCGCGGCTGACGTCGGCGGCGGTGTTGAGACCCAGATCGTTCTGGATCGTCACCATCTTGAGGATCTTCTCGTGTGCCGCGATCTCCTCAAGCGAGAGCGCGACCAGCTTCTGCCGTTCGAGCACCGCGAGATAGACCGACGCGATGTCATAGGCGATCGCCTCGATCCGCTCGCGCGTGCTCCACTGCGCCGAGCGGTAATCGGCACGGGCGCGCTTGACGTCGTTGACGGTGACGCCGAAATCCCAGACCGTCTGCGTCATCGTCACCACGCCCTCGCCGCGGCGCAGTGTCGTCTGGTCGCCGCGATCGGGATCGTTGAACTCGCCGCCGAGCGCGACCTGCATGTCGAGCTTGGGGAAATAGCCGGCATTGGCCTGGTGGATGCCGTAGCGCGCGTCGTCCTGCCGGGCGAGCGCGATCTGGATGTCGGGATTGGTCTTGAGCGCGGCGACGATCGCGTCGCGCAGCGACTCGGCGGGCGTCGAGGGATCGAGGCCGGGGATGTCGGTGGCGGCGGGCGGGGACGGCACCGCCGGGGACAGTGGCTGGGGCAAGGATTCGGACGGGGGCTCCGGGGGCGGCGTGGCGGCGACGGGCGGCGGCGTTTCGGCCTGCGCGAAGCCCGCGCTGACGATCGCGCGCCCGTTTCCGGCCGGCGGATCGGCGAAGGGATCGCGGAACAGCGGCAACGCGGGCGGATCCTGCGGGCCGTAGCGCCCGGCGGCGGGCGGCGCGGCGCCGACGACGAGCGCGGACGCGCCCGAGGCCGCCTGCGCCCCGGCGGCGGCCGGCTGCATCGCGAGCACGAGCGTCAGCGCCGCGGTCAGGCCGCGCCCGGCCTCCATCGATGCGAAGTGGCGGCCCGTCGTCCGCCTTTGCCTGCGCCCCACCCGATGATCTCCCAACGCGCGCGATATCCGCGCCCTTCGGCATCGGTGGATGCGCCGATCATGGTTAAATTGGCGTAAACCATGGATGTTAAGCGGAACGGCCGGTCGCTCGAGGCCGAAGCGCCCGGCGCTTCGACCGACGCGCGCGGTCAGAGGCCGTCCCGATGGTCGAGCCCCGTCCCCCACAGCGTCCCCGGCCCCAGCCGCCCCCGATCGGCGCGCAGGCCGCCCGCGCGGTCGCGCGCCAGGAGGAGGGCGCCGTCGAGATCGACCCAGCGCGCCCCGGCGCCCAGGAGGAAGGCCGGCGCGATGCCGAGCGAGGTGGAGAGCATACAGCCGACCATGATCGCAAATCCCCGCGCCCGCGCGGCGTTGGCGAGCCGCAGCGCCTCGGTCAGGCCGCCGGCCTTGTCGAGCTTGATGTTGATCGCCTGATAGGCGCCCAGCCGGTCGAGGTCGGCGCTGGTCTGGCAGCTTTCGTCGGCGCAGATCGGCACGGGCAGATCGAGGCCCGCCAGCGCCGCCTCCGCCCCGGCGCGCACCGGCTGTTCGATCAGCTCGACCCCGAGCGCCGCGAGCGCGCCGGCCTCGCCGGCGATGTCGCGGCCGGTCCAGGCCTCGTTGGCATCGACGATCAGGCGGGCGTCGGGGGCGCCCTCGCGCACCGCCCGGACACGCTCGACATCGCCTTCGCCGGTCAGCTTGCATTTGAGCAGCGCAAAGCCGCGCGCCGTCGCCGCGCGCGCATCGGCCGCCATCCGCGCGGGCTCGGCAAGGCTGATCGTCGTGGCGGTGACAAGCGGCGCCGGCTCGGCCAGTCCGGCGAGCCGCCACACCGGCGTCCCCGCCCGCCGCGCCTCCAGATCCCACAAGGCGCAATCGAGCGCGTTGCGTGCCGCGCCGGGCGGCAATGCGGTCAGCAGCGCCTCGCGGTCGGGCACGCCACCCTCCGCCGCACAGGCGCGCAGCAGCGCCGCGCAGCCCTCGGCCGTCTCGCCCTTGTAATAGACCGGCGTCCCCTCGCCGTCGCCCTGATGGGCGCCGTCGCCGACGGTGCAGCGGACGACATCGACATGCGTCCTGGCGCCCCGGCTGATGACGAAGGCGCCGGCGACCGGCCAGCGCTCGACGGTGACGGACAGGATGCGGATCACGCGCGCGGCGCTCAGTCGAACCGGCGGATCCACTCCTCGAGCACCGGCGCGATCTTGTTGCGCCACTTGCTGCCGTTGAAAATGCCGTAATGGCCGACCGCCGGCGCCATGAAATAGCGCTTCCTGTCCTTGGGCAGGCCGGTCGCGATGGCGAGCGCCGCGCGCGTCTGCCCCAGGCCGGAGATATCGTCGCGCTCGCCCTCGATCGCGAGCAGCGCGGTGCGCCTGATCGCGGCGGGATCGACGCGCCGGCCGCGATGCATCAGCTCGCCCTTGGGGAGCGCGTGGCGCTGGAACACCTGCTCGATGGTCTGGAGGTAGAATTCCGCCGTCATGTCGGCGACCGAGCGATATTCCTCATAGAATTTCTTGGTCGCCTCGGCGCTCTCGTCATCGCCCTCGACGAGATGCTTGAACATCGCCCAGTGGCTCATCATGTGATCGCCCAGGTTCATCGACATGAAACCGGCGAGCTGGAGGAAGCCGGGATAAACCCGCCGCCCGGCACCGGGATAGTTGAACGGCACCGTAGCGATGACATTCTGCTTGAACCAGCTCAGCGGCCGCTGCGTCGCCAGCGTGTTGACCGCCGTCGGCGCCTCGCGCGTGTCGATCGGTCCGCCCATCATGGTGAGCGTGCGCGGCGTCGCGGGATGATCGGTGGCGTTCATGATGCAGGTGGCGGCATAGGTCGGCACCGAGGGCTGGCACACCGCCAGCACATGCGCGCCCGGTCCGATATGCTCCAGCCAGCCGATGAGATAGTCGACATAATCGTCGAGGTCGAAATGGCCCTGGCTCAGCGGCACGTTGCGCGCGTCGCGCCAGTCGGTGATGTAGACGTCGTGGCCGGGCAGCATCCGCGCCACGGTGCCGCGCAGCAGCGTCGCGAAATGGCCCGACATCGGCGCGACGATCAGCAGCCGGGGATCGCCCTCCCCCCGCCCCTCGCGCACGAAATGCTTGAGCTGGCCGAAGGTGCGCCGCGCCTCGACCTTCTCGAAGACGCCGACCTCCTCGCCGTCGATGGTCGTCGTCGGCAGGTCGAAGGCCGGCTTGCCGCGCGGCGCCGCCGCATGTGCGAACACGTCGAGCGCCGAGGCGAGCACCGGCCCGCCGCCGAAATAAGCGAAGGGGTTGGCCGGGTTCTGCAACAGTTCGGACCCCGCGGTCGCCATCGCGCTCGCCCCCGCCATCAGGCTGCGATGAATTTCATAGGCATTGTAAAGCATCGACGATCGCTCTTCCGGTTGCAGTGCGGCATTGTGCGACACAATGACTGCCTTGCGGTTAATCGCAACCGCAAACTGCGCAACGGCCCGCATCCTTGGCCGCCGCCGCCGATTGAGCGCGGCGCCGCCGGCTGCTAAGCGCGGCCATGGCCACAGACTCATCGCCCGCCGATCCGCCGCCCAGCCGCAAGATCGGCAACCTGCGCATCATCGCCGGCTTCGCCGCGCGCTACCCCGCCCAGCTGGCCTGCGCCGCCCTGGCGCTGCTGGTGGCGTCGGGGGCGACGATGGGCGTTCCCTATGCCTTTAAGCTGATTATCGACAAGGGGTTCGGCACCAGCGGCGGCGATATCGCGCGCTGGTTCGAATATCTGATGCTGCTTGTCGTCGTGATGGCGATCGCGACGGCGCTGCGCTTCTACTTCGTCTCCTGGCTGGGCGAGCGTGTGGTCGCCGACATCCGCCTCGCCGTGCAGCGCAACCTGCTGCGCCTCTCGCCGAGCTTCTTCGAGGAGAACCGCCCGTCGGAAATCGCCTCTCGCCTGACGGCCGACACGACGATCATCGAACAGGTGGTGGGCACGACCATCTCCATGGCGCTGCGCAACCTGGTGCTCGGCATCGGCTGCGTCGCGATCCTGTTCGTGCTGTCGCCCAAGCTCGCCTCGATGATGCTGCTCGGCGTGCCGCTGGTCATGGTGCCGATCATCATCCTGGGCCGCCGCGTTCGCACGATCTCGCGGACGAGCCAGGATCGTGTCGCCGACATCGGCGCCATGATCGACGAGGTGCTGGGCGGCATGAAGATCGTCCAGGCCTTCGGGCAGGAGGGACGCGAGGCGCAGCGCTTCGCCGGTGCCGTCGAGCGTGTGTTTGGCACCGCGCGGCGGCGGATCGCGACGCGCGCGCTGATGACCGCGATCGTCATCGCGATCGTCTTCGGCGCGATCACCGCGATCATCTGGCGCGGCGCGCTCGACGTGGCCTCGGGCAGCATGACCGGCGGCACGATCGCGGCGTTCGTCCTCTACGGCGGCCTGCTCGCCGGGGCTTTCGGCGCGCTGGCCGAAGTCTATGGCGATCTGCTTCGGGGCGCGGGCGCGGCGGGCCGCCTCACCGAGCTGATGACCGCCGAGCCCACGATCGCCTCCCCCGCGCAGCCGCGGCCGATCCCGCCGACGCGGCCGGCGCGCCTCAGCTTCCGCGACGTGACGTTCCGCTATCCCGCGCGGCCGGATCTCGCCGCGCTCGACCGTTTCTCGCTCGACATCGCGCCGGGGGAGACGGTGGCGGTGGTCGGGCCGTCGGGCGCGGGCAAGTCGACGCTGCTCCAGCTCGCCCAGCGCTTCTACGATCCGCAGGGGGGCGAGGTGGCGCTCAACGGCGTGCCGCTGCGCGAGGCCGATCTCGCCGACCTGCGCGGCCATATCGCCGTCGTGCCACAGGATACGCTGATCTTCGCCGCGAGCGCGCGCGACAACCTCCGCTATGGCCGCTGGGAGGCGGATGACGACGCGCTGTGGGCCGCCGCCCGCGCCGCCAATGCCGAGGCGTTCCTGCGCGCGCTGCCCGACGGGCTCGACACCGATCTCGGCGAGGGGGGCGCGCGCCTGTCGGGCGGCCAGCGCCAGCGCGTCGCCATCGCCCGCGCGCTGCTCAAGGACGCGCCGCTCCTCCTCCTCGACGAGGCGACATCGGCACTCGATGCCGAATCCGAGCGGCTGGTGCAGGACGCGCTCGACCGGCTGATGGCCGACCGCACCACCATCGTCATCGCCCACCGCCTCGCCACCGTCCGCGCCGCCGACCGCATCGTGGTGATGGACAACGGCCGCATCGTCGAGGAGGGCACGCACCAGTCGCTCTTCGCGCGCGGCGGCCTCTATGCGCGGCTGGCGAGCTTGCAGTTCGAGGGGGCGGGGTGAGGGGCAGAGGGGGACGCCGAGGTTAGGAGGCTGCCTGCTGCCCGCGCCAGCCCGAAGCCACGCTCACCCCCGTGCGCGGGGGTCGGACATGCGGATGATGTGGTCGAAGATCGCCGGGTGGAGCGGGCGTTCGAAGGTGCAGCCGGCTTCGTGATTGTGCACCCAGCTCACCACCGCGCGGCGGCCGTCGAAGCCGGGGAGCATGATCCACACGTCCATGCCCTCCTCCAGCCGCGCGAAGCTGCTGAGGCGGCAGCCGGTCAGCGACAGGTCGGTGATGCGGCTGGTGAACCAGCTTTCGCCCTTGCGGCGCAGGCGGATGCCGATGAGCACATCGCGCCGATCATGAAGCCGCGTTTCATGCGCGCTGATCTCTGCCGCCGTCTTCATCATCGCCAAACCCTGCGAACGCAATGGCGGAGGGTAGGCCCGCGATCCTTAGCAAAGCGTTAAGCGCGGGCGGGCAGGCCAGCGATCCGGCGTCCACCGCGACGCCCGGACACACGACAGGCCAAGCCGCCCGCCGCAACGCCCGGACATGAAAAAGGGGCCGGCGAACCGGCCCCTCCTCCTGTCGTCGCGCGGAACGAACGATCAGAACTGGCCGTAGCGCTCGTTGCCGACAAAGCCCATCTTGGTGACGCCGCTGCGCTTGATGACGGCGAGCACATTGTCGACCACGACATAGCGCGTCTGCGGATCGGGCTCGAACTGCAGTTCGGGCTCGGGGTTCATCCGCTTGGTCTGGTCGAGATACTGGCGCAGCGTCACCAGGTCGATCGGCGTCCCGTTCCAATAGGCGGTGCCGGCCGCGTCAATGCCCAGCTTGTTCTTGACCGGGTCGATCGTCGAATCGGTCGGCGGGGCGTTCTGGGGCAGGTCGATCTTCACCGCATGGGTCTGGATCGGGATGGTGATGATGAACATGATGAGGAGAACGAGCATGACGTCGATGAGCGGCGTCGTGTTCATTTCCATCATCGGTTCGCCGTCATCGCGGCCGCCACTCATGGCCATGGTCGATTACTCCTGTGCGCGATGTTAAAGCCGGCGGACCGAGATCGAGCCGGGCTCGGGCTCGGAGATGAAGCCGACCTTGGGATATCCCGCGCGCTGCATGGTGAAGATGGTGCCGCCGATGCACCTGTACGGCACGTTGATGTCGCCGCGGATGTGCACTTCGGGCAGGTCTTCGGGGTTCATGTTCTCGACGCCGCCGACCTTGGCGATGTCGTCCTCCAGCTTCTTGACCGCGCGGGCGAGCAGATCGTCCGCGTTCACCCTGGTGAGGTTCCAGTACACCGCGCAGCTGCCGTCAGGGGCCGAGGTCACGGTGAGCGAGACATTCTCGGGCTTGGTCGTCGTCGGCTCGAACGCCACCTTGGGCAGTTCGATCTTGACGGTCTGAACGACGACCGGGATCGCGATCAGGAAGATGATGAGGAGCACCAGCATGACGTCGACCAGCGGCGTCGTGTTGATGTCCGACAGGGGAACGTCGTCGCCGCTCGATCCTGAGCTAATGGCCATGGATACCTATCCTATTGATGTCGGGCCGGAGCGGGACCGGCGGCGCGGGTGGGCGCGGCCGGCCCCGTCCGAACGATCAGGCCTTGGCGGGCGCGGGGGCCGCCGGCTTCGCCACCGGCGCGGCAACCGCGACGGTCGGGCGGACGGCGCCGTTCGAGACCATGTAGCCCAACAGGTCGTTGTTGAACGACGACAGATCCTCGGCGATCGACTTGTTGCGGCGCTGCAGCCAGTTGTAGGCAAGCACCGCCGGCACGGCGACGGCGAGACCCAGCGCGGTCATGATGAGCGCCTCGCCCACCGGGCCGGCGACCGCGTCGATCGAGGCCTGACCCGACGCGCCGATCTTGATGAGCGCGCGGTAGATGCCGATGACGGTGCCGAACAGGCCGATGAAGGGCGCCGTGGCGCCGACGGTGGCGAGGAAGGCCAGGCCGCCGTTGAGCTTCGAATTGATCGCCGCTTCCGAACGGGCGAGCGAGGCGTGCATCCAGTCATGCGCCTCGACCGGATCGGTCAGCTTGCCATGCTGCTCCTGCGCCAGCAGGCCGTCATCGACGAGCTGCTTGTAGGCGCTGTTCTTCTCGAGCTTGGCCGAACCCTCGCGCAGGTTGGGCGAGCGCCAGAACGTCGCGCGGACCTTCTTCGCCTGGTTGATCACCTTCTGCTGCTCGAGCAGCTTGGTGAACATGATGAAGAACGAGAAGACCGACATGCTGACCAGGATGATGAACACGGTCCAGGCGATGACGCCGCCCTGCTCGAGCGCCTCCATCAGGCCGTAGGGATTGGCATTCTTGCCGGCCGGAGCGGCCGCGGCGGCGAGTTGGATGAACATTGCTTAACTTCCTCTCAGAACCAGTAGCACAAGGGGACGGACCGCACCATGAGAAGCGAGATCCGCCGCACCATCATTCGGGGATACGCCACACGACGCGGCGCGATTGCGAAGAGCGGATGGGATTGCCGTCCTGATCCATGGCGGGCGAGTATTTGCCGCGCCGGGTAATCAGCTTGCAGGCCGTATCGTCGAGTTCCGAATTGCCGCTCGACGCGGTCACGCGGCAGTTCTCGACACGGCCAGCCTCGCTGATGTCCCAGGTGATCGAGGTGGTGCCCTCCGCACCCTCGCGCAGGGCGCGGGGCGGGTAATCGTCGGACGTGATCCAGTTGGCGGGATTGCCCTTGGCGCCCGCGGCCTTGCTGATCTTCGGCACCACCGCCGGCGGCGGCGCTGGCGGCGCGGTCGGCGCGGGCGGGAGGCGGGGGGGCTCGGGCGCGGTCTGCATCACCGGCGCCGGCGTCGGCAGCGCCACCTGCGGCGGCGGGATGTAGACTGGCGGCGGCGGGACCGGCTGGTCCGGCGGCGGCGGCGGCGGCTCGTCCTCGGGTGGCGGCGGCTCTTCCTTGACGTCGATCACGTTCAGCTGCTCGGCCGCCTTCTTGACGTACTTGATCCCGAGACCAGTTACGAACGCATAGCCAAGGACAGCATGAATGAGAGCGACGATGACAATCGAGACAGTACGGCTCGACGCTTGCGAGTGGTCAGCATAGGCCATTCAGCAACGACACTCCTTAAACTCAGCCTGTTGGATCGAAAGGCGCACAACGGACCACGGTCGGCCCTCCAGCCTCCCGGATCCCCCGTTACCCTGCGATCGTTTACCAATTCTGAAGCCATTCCTATCGTGGCAATCGGGATGACGCAAACGCTTTGTGTCGGCCGGGCAACAGCGCCGCGTGACAAAACATGGCCCGGTACGATAGGGGCTTGAAGCCTGTACGGGGATGAGGGAACATGATGGTTCGCGCCGCGGTCTCCATGTTTGTCGCGATGGCGGTTTTGGCCTCCTGGCCAAAGAGTTATGCCCTGGCCGCCGGTCGGGACGCCGCCATGAGCGCGGCGGCGCCGGCGGCGCCCTATGCCGACATCGCCGACCTGGCCGACGGGGCCGCCGTCATCGTGCGCGCGCGGGTGCGGGCGGTGACGCCGATCCCGCCCGAACGGTCGCCGGGACTGCTCCCCGGACAGGGCCGCTACCTTGCCCAGGCCGATGTCATCACGCTGATTCGGGGCGACGACGCGGTCGCGCGGCGGATCGGCTTCCTGTTCGACGCGCCCCGCCCGGCGCGCGGCGTGCCGGCGTGGAAAAAGCGCGACCTGCTGCTGTTCGGCCGCGCGGTGCCCGGCCATATCGACCAGATCCAGCTCCGCGGCCGCGCCTCGGTGCTCGACTGGTCGGCGGCAACCGAGGCGCTGCTGCGCGCCATCGTCACCGACCTGCTGCGGCCCGGCGCCCCGCCGCGCGTCACCCGCGTCGCCAGCGCCTTCCACGTCGCGGGCACGGTCGCGGGCGAGAGCGAGACGCAGATCTTCCTCGACACGGCGAGCGACCGGCCGATCTCGCTCTCGGTCGTGCGCCGCCCCGGCGAGGAGCCGCTGCTCGGCGTCGCGCTGGGCGAGGTGGTCGACGAGGCGGCGGGGCGGCCGGCGCCCGGCACGCTGCTGTGGTACCGCCTCGCCTGCTTTCTGCCCCCCGCCCTGCCCGACGCGGTGCGTGGCGGGATGAGCGACGCCGACGCCGCCGCGGCGGACGGCGATTATCAATTGGTGCTCGCCAGCCTCGGCCCCTGCGCGCGGAGCGCCGGGGCGCGCTGAACGCGGCTTGGCAAGCCGGGGGCGCGCGGCTATGCACCCCCCGCGCGCCGGACCTGCGGCGCGGACCGGGAGGCGCATGGGCGAGCTGGAACCCCTCAAGGTGGCGATTGTCGGGCTGGGCACCGTCGGCGCCGGCGTCATCCGCCTGCTCGCCGAGAACGAGGCGCTGATCGCCCGCCGCGCCGGACGCCCGATCAGGGTGGTGGCGGTGAGCGCGCGCGACCGCGGCAAGCCGCGCGGTGTCGACCTCGCACCCTATGAATGGGTCGACGACATGGGCACGCTGGCCCGGCGCGGCGACATCGACGTGGTGGTCGAGCTGATCGGGGGCGCCGACGGCCCCGCGCTCACGCTCGCCCGCGCCTCGCTCGCGGCGGGCAAGCCCCTCGTCACCGCCAACAAGGCGATGATCGCGCATCACGGCGTCTCGCTCTCGCGCGATGCCGATCGGGCGGGCGTCGCGCTCAAGTTCGAGGCGGCGGTGGCCGGGGGCATCCCCGTCATCAAGGCTTTGCGGGAAGGCGCCGCCGCCAACCGCATCACCCGCGTGTACGGCATTCTCAACGGCACCTGCAATTATATCCTGAGCACCATGGAGAGCGCCGGCGCCCCGTTTGACGAGGTGCTGCGCGAGGCACAGGCGCTGGGCTATGCCGAGCAGGATCCGGGGTTCGACATCGACGGGGTGGACGCCGCGCAAAAGCTCGCCATCCTCGCCAGCATCGCCTTCGGCACGGCGGTGGATGTCAACGCGGTCGCCGTCACCGGCATCCGCCACATCCTCGCCGCCGACATCGCCGAGGCCGCCGCGCTCGGCTATCGCGTGCGGCTGGTCGGCATGGCCGAATGCGCCGACGATGGCGAGCATCCCGGCCTGTTCCAGCGCGTCCACCCGATGCTCGTCCCCCTCTCCCACCCGCTCGCCCATGTCGAGGGGCCGTTCAACGCGGTGGTGGCGGAGGGCAATTATGTCGGCCGCCTCTTCTTCCAGGGCGCGGGCGCGGGCGAAGGGCCGACCGCCTCCGCCGTCGTCGCCGACCTCATCGACGTGGCGCGCGACGAGTTCGGACACGCCTTCTCGATGCCCGCCGACTGGCTGCAGGCGCGCGCGCGGGCCGATGCCGGGCGCCGGATCGGCCGCGCCTATCTCCGCCTGCGCGTCGCCGACCGCCCCGGCGTGCTCGCCGAGGTGACGGCGGCGATGCGCGACGCGGGCGTCTCGATCAAGAGCATCAGCCAGCGCGACACCTCGGCCGATGGCGACGCGATCGTCGCGATCGTCACCCATCGCGGCGAGGAAGCGCGGATCGTCGCCACCCTCGCCGCGCTGCGGGGATCGCCCAGCCTGCGCGGCGAGCCGATGGTCATGCACATCTTGGATTGACCGGCGCAGCGCGCGCCGCAGCTAGGGAAATACGCATCATGGTCACTGCCAGCCACGTCCTCGACCGCGTCCTCGTCCTCGAGATGGTCCGCGTGACCGAAGCCGCCGCCATCGCCGCCTCGCGCCTCATCGGCCGGGGCGATGAAAAGGCGGCGGACGCCGCGGCGGTGCAGGCGATGCGCGAGGCGTTCAACGACCTCTACATGGACGGCACCGTCGTCATCGGCGAGGGCGAGCGCGACGAGGCGCCGATGCTCTACATCGGCGAAAAGGTGGGCGGCGCGCCCGGCAAGGGGCCAAGGATCGACATCGCGCTCGATCCGCTCGAGGGCACGACGATCACCGCCAAGGCCGGCCCCAACGCCCTCGCCGTCCTCGCCGCCGCCGAGGAAGGCTGCCTGCTCAACGCGCCCGACGTCTATATGGACAAGCTCGCGGTGGGTCCGGGCTATCCCGAGGGCATCATCGACCTCGACAGGCCGGTGCGCGCGAATGTCGAGGCGGTGGCGCAGGCCAAAGGCGTGCGCCCGTCCGACATCATCGTCTGCGTACTCGACCGGCCGCGCCACGAGAAGCTGATCGGCGAGCTGCGCGCGATCGGCTGCGGCATCATGCTCATCCCCGACGGCGACGTCGCCGGCGTCATCGCCACCACCGATCCCGACACGACGATCGACCTCTACATGGGCTCGGGCGGCGCGCCCGAGGGCGTGCTCGCGGCGGCGGCGCTGCGCTGCGTGGGCGGCCAGTTCAAGGGCCGGCTGCTCTTCCGCAACGACGACGAGCGCGCGCGCGCCCGCAAATGGGGCATCACCGACCTCGACAAGGTCTATGACCTCTCCGAACTGGCGCGCGGCGACTGTATCTTCGCGGCGACCGGGGTGACCGACGGTTCGCTGCTCCAGGGCGTCAAGCGCCTGCGCGGCGGCCGCATGACCACCGACAGCGTCGTGATGCGCGCCAGCAGCGGCACCGTCCGCTGGATCAAGGGCGAGCACCGGGTGGAGAAGGACCGGGACTGAAGGGGGTCCGTCGATCGCGCCCGCTCCCGCCCCTCGCCGCCCGTCTTCCCGCCCGAGCGCGACGGGCCGCTCCCGCTTCGCCGCCCCGCCATGACCGGGGGCGCGCGTTGACCTGGCCCGCCGGCAGGCGTAGCGCCGTCGCGACATCATGACGTCAACCGCTCTCGCCGTCGAACGATCGATCACCGGCCGCCGCTGGCGCTGGCGGATGCCCGGCGGCGCGCCCGCCTCGGGCGACGATCTCGTCGCCGGGCTGCTGCGCGCGCGCGGCTGCCCGGAGGAGGAGCTGGAGCGCCACCGCGCGCCGACGCTGCGCGCCTTCATGCCCGACCCGTCGCTGTTCCGCGACATGGACCGTGCGGCGGAACGCCTTGCCGACGCGGTGCAGGCGGGCGAGCCGGTCACGATCTTCGGCGATTATGACGTCGATGGCGCGACGAGCGCGGCGCTATTGATCCGCCTCCTCCGCCAATTGGGACTCGATCCGCGCGCCTATATCCCCGACCGGCTGATGGAGGGCTATGGCCCCTCGGCCGAGGCGCTGCTGCGGCTGGGGCAGGAGGGCGCGCGGCTCATCGTCACCGTCGACTGCGGCGCGCAGGCGTTCGAGGCGCTGGCGGCGGCGCGGGAGGCGGGGATCGACGTCATCGTGGTCGATCATCACCAGTGCGCGAGCGCCCTCCCCGCCGCGCTGGCGCTCGTCAATCCCAACCGGCTCGACGAGGGCGAGGGCGCGGCGCACGGGCATCTCGCGGCGGTCGGCGTCGCGTTCCTGCTCGGCGCGGCGCTGCTGCGGACGCTGCGCGCACGCGGCTGGTTCGCGGGACGCGAGGAACCCGCGCTGATCGAGTTGCTCGACCTCGTCGCGCTCGGCACCGTCGCCGATGTCGCGCGGCTGCACGGGCTCAACCGCGCCTTCGTCGCGCAGGGGCTCAGGGTGATGGGCAAGCGGCGCAACATCGGCCTCGCCGCGCTCGCCGACGCCGCCCGGCTCGGCCGCGCGCCGCGCTGCCACGATCTCGGCTTCGCGCTCGGCCCGCGCATCAACGCCGGCGGGCGCGTCGGCAAGTCGGATCTGGGCGTGCGGCTGCTCGTGACCGAGGACGAGGGCGAGGCGCGCCTGATCGCCGCCGAACTCGACCGCCTCAACGAGGACCGTCGCGCCATCGAGGCGGCGGTGCAGGCCGAGGCGGAGGCGCAGCTCGGCGGGCAGGGCAACGCCGCCGTTGCGCTGCTCGCGGGCGCGGGCTGGCACCCCGGCGTCATCGGCATCGTCGCCGGCCGCATCAAGGAGAAGATCGGTCGCCCCGCCATCGTCATCGCGCTCGGCGCGGACGGCCAGGGCAAGGGATCGGGCCGCTCGATCGCCGGCGTGGACCTGGGCGCGGCGGTGCTTGCGGCGAAGGATCATGGCCTGCTCGTCGCCGGCGGTGGTCATGCGATGGCGGCGGGGCTCACCGTCGCGTCGGACAAGATCGACGCGCTTGCCGCCTTCCTCAACGAGCGCGTTGCCGCCGATGTCGAGCGCGCCACGCGGGACCAGGCGCTGCTTCTGGACACCCTCGTGGCCCCTGGCGGCGTGACACCGGGTCTGGTCGACGCGCTGGAGGCGGGCGGCCCCTATGGCGCCGGCTGGCCCGCGCCGCGTGTCGCGACCGGCCCGGTGCGCGTGCTGCGCGCCGACATCGTGGGCAGCGGCCATGTCCGCGCGCTGGTCGCGGGCGACGACGGCCGGTCGCTCAAGACGGTCGCCTTCCGCCAGGCCGACACGCCGCTGGGGCACGCGCTGCTCGCCGCCCCGCGCGACCGGCGCCTTTGGATCGCGGGCCGCGCCCGCACCGACGAATGGAACGGCCGCGAGAGCGCCGAGATCCACCTCGATGACGCGGCCTGGTGCGACGAGGCGCGCCCTTGACCCGCGCGCCGCAAGCGCTTAATCCCCCGCTCGCCCGGCGCCCACGCGCCCCACGGCCCCTTCGTCTAGCGGTCAGGACGCGGCCCTTTCACGGCTGAAACACGGGTTCGATTCCCGTAGGGGTCACCATAAAGCGCTCCCACGGCATCCCGGAGCGTCCCGGAAATGGCTGTTTTTCTAGCTTTTTTGTGGTAAGGTCGTCCCACGCGGACGGGCTGCATGTCACTGCATACCATCTCGTTGATGGTATTTTCGATGGCAGTTTTTGCTCCGTCGATCGGAGATACCATCATGGGCAAGCGGTCCGGATGATCGGCGACGGCGATCAAAGCAGCCAAGGCGCGCGCCAAGCCCTACAAGCTCACCGATGGTGAAGGGCTGTTCCTGCTCGTGATGCCATCGGGCGGCCGCTACTGGCGGATGAACTACCGCTATCTCGGCAAGCAGAAGACGCTGGCATTCGGGGTCTGGCCTGACGTCAGTTTGGCTGATGCCCGCGATCGTCGCGACGCGGCGCGCAAGATCCTGGCGCGGGGTGACGATCCGGCCGAGACGATCAAGCTCGAGAAGCTCTCGGCCAGTATCGCCGTCGCCAACAGCATGCAGGCAGTGGCCGACGAATGGCTCATCAAGATGGAGCGCGAAGGCCGCTCGCCAGTGACCATGAAGAAGCTGCGCTGGCTGGTGGCGCTCATCAATGCCGCGATCGGCCGGCGGCCCATCGCCTCGGTCACGGCTCAGGAGCTGCTGCTCATGCTGCGCAAGATGGAAGGTAGGGGCCGCTATGAGACGGCTATGCGCAGAACGAGATGACCGGCCACGGCTTCCGGGCCATGGCTGCGACGCTGCTCAACGAGATGGGCCTGTGGCATCCCGACGCAATCGAACGCCAGCTTGCCCATTGCGATACCAATGCCGTTCGCCGCGCCTATGCCCGCGGCGAATATTGGGACGAGCGGGTCGAGATGATGCAGCGCTGGTCCGACCATCTCGATCTACTCAAGGGCGGCGCCAAGGTGCTCAAAGGCACGTTCGGCCTGAAAGACGCGACGCCAACCTGACTAGCCGGCTTTCTGCTCGCGGCCGTAGCGCATGGGGTCGGCGATCCAGCGTATGATCTCGCTCTCATACCAGCCCGCGCCATGGATGCTGATCTGGACCTGGCGCGGGAACGTGCCTTCGGCGATCTTGCGATAGAGGGTCGAGCGTGACAGGCCGGTCCGGGCGAGCACGGTCGGCAGGCGGAGGATGCGGTCGGGGCTGGACATGGCGGGCTTTCCTGCTGGCGTTTGCTCCCCTCTGGCGCAGGATGGAAGCGGCGGGCTCAGCGTGCAAGTGTCCGTCCGGGGTCATCGGGGGCCAGTGCGGCCGCGGCGGCAATGACAGGCGGACGGCGGCAGAAGACGGCGAACGGATGCGGACGCGAGCGCGGCGGCAGCCATGGCGTAAGCACGACGTGCGGCTTTTGTCCCATCGGGTATCAAGCAGCCAGCATCGCCGGGAAAGGTCAGCGGCGCTATCGCCAAGCGTCGCCGACGGTAGCGGCATCGACGCGAATCGTGACGCTGCTATGGGCGCGTGCTCGGCGCGGCGACGCTGATTAGGCAGCGCGCAGCTTTGCCAGTCTTCGCTGCGATCTTCCGGCAAGCGTCAATGGCATCGCGGTTGTCGCGCTGTATGTCTGCGGCCTGCGCCAGTGCGCTCCATGCTTCGGCGCTGTCACTCTGCATCAGTCGCGCGCCAGCATCCCAGCGTGAGGGCGCGCCTACCATCCGTGCGGCCATGCGTTCGGGCCAATGCCAGCTATCGGGCATGGCGCGGGCGATTGTGCCGGGAAGGAAAGACCATAGCAGGAGGCCTGCCAGCAAGGCTCCGCCTGCCACCTGGTAGAGCTGCTGCCGTTGCTCGGCGGCGGCGCGGGCATGGGCGGTGACGCTGCGTATCGCCTGGGCTGCATGGTGCAAATCGTCCCGCGCCTGAGTGATCCGGTCGTGATCTGTCCGCCGCGCGGCTTCCGCTGCGGCGGCGATTCGATTGCCAATGCTGTCAGGGGTGATCTGCATCGCCGGATGACCAGCCATGCCCTTCAGGCTTTCGCTAATCGCGCCCATCCGCTTGGCCATGTCGGTCAGGGTCGTGCCGTAGTCGGGAATGACAATGTCGGCGCGCTCGGCGGCAAGGTGCTGGACGGCTCGGCGCATGAGGGCCAGTTCCCCTTCAAGGCGGGCAAAGGCCTCGGCGGCGGGATCGCCTGCGGCCTCCGGGGCTGGCGGGGCAGGCTCCGGCTCAAGGTCCAGTTTCAGGTCCACGTCCACGTCATCGGTATCCATCGTGCTTCTCCTACAGGCCCATGCCGATTGACCGGCTCCGCTCCATCGTGATGGAAGCGGCCAGGTCGCGGGCCAGATCGCGACCGAGTTCTGTCTTGATGCCAAGCTCGCGGGTGCGACCGCGCAGCAGGGATTCAACCTGCGCGTCGCGCTCCAGGCTCTTCGCCATGTCCGTCATGCGGCTGGTGAGCCTCTGCGCGCCCCTGGTGTCGCCATCGCGCTGCATCGCTTGCCGTGCCTGCCCGAGCCGCTGCCAGTCGCTCACAAAGCGATCGGCGCGCTGTGCTGGATCGGTACGGATTCCGGCCTCAACCTGCATGGCGCGGACTGCGCCCTGGCTGCGACCATCGGCGGCCTCACGGGCCAGCGAGGGCTGGCGCTGCAAGGCGCTGGCGAGGTCGGCCGTGCCATGCGGGCGGATCGCATCGAGCGCCTTCCCGGCCTTGTCCAGCGCGTCGCGCTGGTGGGGCAGGACCGGCCAGCCCTGTTCGCGCATCTGCCCGATGTCGGCGGCGGCGCGCGCATACCGTTCGACGGCACGGCGTTGATCGGACAGGCCAGCCTGATCGGTCGGCAGCGCTTCGAGTCGGTTGGCCTGCGGGCGGAATCCGGCGAAGATCGACTTTGCTCGCTCCGGCAACTGCCGTGCGATTTCGACGATACGTTCACGGAAAGTGATGCCGCGTCGCTCGGCAAATGCTCTCCTGAGCTCCGTCGAAGGATGCTGCTCCGGTTTGTAGTCGCTGGCCATGTCCTTGCCGCGCTCGCGGCTCAGCGTGCGCACCAGTTTGGACTGATCGGCGAAGTCATCGCGCCCATGGTGCAGCGCCACGCCATCCCGATGGCGCGACAGCGCGACATAGGCACCATGGCTGTCCATGCCTGGCGTCGCCAGCACATGCGTCCGGTCCACCGTCATGCCCTGCGCCTTGTGGATCGTGGCGGCATAGCCGTGATCGATGTGCGCATAATCCTTGGTGTCGAAAGCGACGCTGCGGCCATCGTCGGTACGCACGGCCATGCGTTGCGGCGTCACCTGCTCGACGGTGCCCAGAGTGCCATTCTTGACCCCAAGTCCACGCTCGTTGCGCAGGAACATGATCCGGTCGCCGCTGGCGAAATGACGCTCGCCACGCTCGGCGCGGATGGCAACGTTGTTGCCAAGCTCGCCGCTCGCACGCCGCTTTCCGCGCGCCGCGTCATTGAGTTGGCGCACCTCGTCATTGGTGTGGGTGAGGATGATCCGCGTATCGCCGGGGCTGGCCTGTCGGTCGCGGTCCCAACGCTCGATCAGTGCGCCGCGCGCTGCCTCCCGCGTCTCGGCAATATGGACCCTGCCCCGTTCCCCATAGGCGTGAATGGCAAAGCCCGTGCGCCCGGTCGCGAGATGCCGGGTGGCGTCTTGTAGCCAGCCGTCATGCTGGCGGCGCACCTCGCTGATGTCGACGCCACCGTGGCGTTCGTGGATCGCACGGAAGGCGGCTCCGGCTTCGATAGCCTGGAGCTGCTGCGGGTCGCCAACCAGGACAACTTTCGCGCCTGCGTCAGCGGCATGGGACAGGACGCGCTCCATCTGGCGCGTGCCGACCATGCCCGCCTCGTCGATCACGAGCACATCGCGCGAGGTGAGCATTTCGCGGCCCTGGCCCCACTGATGTTCAAGGCTGGCGATGGTGCGCGAGGCAATGCCCGAACCGTGCTCCAGCCCCTCGGCGGCTATGCCGGACAGCGCCGCACCGCGAACGGTATAGCCAGCGCTCTCCCAGGCCTCGCGCGCCACGCCCAGCATCGCGCTCTTGCCGGTCCCGGCATAGCCGACAACGACGCTGAGACCGCGCCCATCGGTCACATGCTCGAACGCCGCGCGCTGCTCGTCGGATAGGACCAGCCCGCGCTCCGCCGCGTGCGCCAGCGCGCCTTCCCGGCCACGATCTTCGACCTGATGCAACTCGCGTTCTGCCAGCAATTCCGATGCGCGCACGAGCCGCTGTTCGGTCTCGATCATCTGGCGCGAAGTGAACCGGTCTTCGCCGCGTCCGTCCTTGCCCAGCGCGATCAGGTCGGACGATCCGCGCACCGCGCTCATCGCCAGGTCGAACTGCTCCTTCCCGTCGCTGTGCCGGTGCACGAACATGGCAAGGTCGCGGTTGGTGAATGTGGCCTGCTGGTGTGTGATCGCGTCCAGTGCGACAGCCGGATTGGCAATGATCCG